>JAEEGL012642656.1_pt1 | contig 26073 bp, 33 predicted proteins | sample 9134231 | NCBI WGS metagenome assembly JAEEGL01 (sample SAMN16246548, study PRJNA631951) | gut metagenome | biome: gut microbiome; feature: rumen; material: fiber-attached | host: Bos | place: Iran: Karaj | collected 2018-10
TGGCGGGAACCGGGGTCGAACCGGTGACCTAAGGCTTATGAGTCCCTCGCTCTGCCAACTGAGCTATCCCGCCACGTTTCAGTCCACTGTACCCTTCCTCCCCCCGTTTGTCAACCGGGCGCGCCCACATTTTTTCGGGCCCGCGCCGTCCCCGGAAAAAAGGAATTGCCAAGCCTCCATCTTTCGTGCATAGTCCCCCGCGTTTTCGGACGCCCCCATCGTCTAGAGGCCCAGGACGGCAGGTTCTCATCCTGTTAACACCGGTTCGAATCCGGTTGGGGGTGCCAAGCTCCGAACGGGGGTGTCAGAATGCGATATCAGCCAATACAGGCAATCGTTTTCGCGGTTCGAAAACTCTCCGGCACGGGAAACGGAAACTTTCGAACCGCAAATCATTTTCGCGACGTTCATCATGTCCGCATGTCCAGCCACGCCAAGGAATTGCGGAAAATCAGCGAGAACGCGGGTCGCATCGTCGAGAAGTTCGAGGTATTCGCCGCCGGAAAGCGGTCCGAGGAGGATTTCCTGCTGGAGGTCGGCCCGCTGGGCAAGGAGTGCGGCACGCTTGGCGTCGTATTCGTCGCGCGTGATGGCACCATCGAGATGAAGGTCGACGAGGGCTGAAATCCTGCGGGAAATGCGTGCGGATTCGGCGGCGGCCTTGGCCTTGGATTCTTCGGCTTCTGCGACGAGGTCCTTGAGCTTGGAGACGATTTGCTTCTTGATTTCCGCGACGGGGCCGGAGTTTTCGGCGGCGATGGATGCCACCCATTCGCGGTAGGCGTCCTCGAGCTTCCGGGCGGGATGGCGGGCCTTGCAGCCCATGCAGTGGTAGTAGCCGTAGCGGGCGTGGCGCCCCTGCGAGTAGGACGCGGTGAGCATCCGGCCGCATTCGCACACGAGGTGACCCCGGAGAAAGAAGTCCGTCCGCTTGTTGTGCTGGCGGTGCTTCATGCGTTCCTGGACGCGATACCAAGTGGCGAGCGGGACGATGCCGGGCCACGATCCGCGGACGAGTTCGCCGTCGATTTCCTGGTAGCCGGCGAAGACGGGGCGGACGAAGAACTCCTCCCCTTTGGAGATGCCGATGTCGCGGCCGGCCTCGCGGACGTTCTTCTTGCCCATGGCGACGGCGGCGAAGGCCCTGCGGACGGCCTCCGCGTCGGGAGACGGGATGAGTGTCGGCAGACGTCCGGCACGCGAGAGGATGTAGCCCTTGGGCGGCCTCGTGGTCCATCCGCCCGCCCTGCGTACGGCATCGGTTCCACGCCTGGACTTGGTGGCGCGCTGCGCGTTGTCGTACTCCGCGGCGGCCGCGGCGACGTTGGTGGCAAAGCGGGCCTCGGCATTGTCCCCGGCAACGCCGAAGACGAACGCGAGCCGCGTGCCGCAGGATTCCAGCGTCTTGCGGACGGTGGTGAACACGTCGAGGTTGCGGGAGAACCGCGAGGTGTCCAGGGCGACCACGTAGTCGACGTGGTTGTCCCGGCAGAAACGCTGGAGCGCCTTGAACTCCGGGCGCTCCCCGTCCTTGGCGGATTTCCCCTCCTCCCGGAAAACCCGGAGGAGTTTCCACCCATGCATCGAGATAAAAGTCCGCGTGCAGGAATCCTGGTCGTCAAGGGATGTGTTTCCAACCTGCTCGACAGAGGAGACGCGGAGGTAGGTTACGGCTGTCTTCATGTCTGCCAGCCTTTGCACCCCTTCCTGCAAAAGGTCAAGCACAAAATGTACTTGACACCGGGTCGCACCACGGTTGCCACGCAGAAGGGCCAGCATTCCGCCCACGTTCAACGGAGAGAGGCCGGACGTCCCGAAGTGGTACAAATAGGCGGGCGAGGCCTTCCGCCCCGCAGAATCGATTCTGGAGCCCGCGCACGCCCGCGCGCTCTCTACCCTCTCCTAGCAGTCTACCTATCTACCGTGTCTAACGTGTACTACGTAGTCTCCCCCTATCATGTCAACCCACTCCTATCAGGTACACCCATATTCCCCCTTGCTCTTGTATTCCTACTCTCCCTACGTACCACTACGCACCATACGTAGCTCCCCTACGTAGCATGCATAGTTCTTACTCCTATCATCCCACTAGTCTTACAAGTAGTCTTACAAGTCTTACAAGTAAGTCTACCAAGTCTAACCTACCTACCCTAACCCTCCCTAACATACCTACCTATCATCCCTACCTATCATCCCTAACACACCTACTTACCTACTCTCTCTTGTATACTTACCTACCCTATCCTCCCTATTAGTTATCTTAGTATATCTCTACCGCGCGTCGCGCGCATACGCACATCGCGTACACACGCACGCATTGCGTACACGCGTCGGGTATTTTTGCCCGGGCTCTTTTCGCCTGAAGTGCGCACCGCTCCGCGGGGGTCGGGATTGCGCCAGAAGTGACGCAATTTCAAGCCTTATAGCGTGGGTGGAAAGCGTTTGTCTACATAACCGGGGTTATGCGACATGAGGCCATAACACATTGCAATTCCGCGCGTTGTGCCGACGTGAATCCCCGATTTTTCTGCGGAAGTCGTTTCGATGGCGTTTTACTAAAACGGCGTGAGTGCCGACGAATTGCGCATGACGTTGCCGCGCAACGTGTAGCGCGTATGGTGCATGGTGCGGAGCGGAAGGACGTGCCGAGGATGCGGATCAAGGGCGGAGTGACGCAAATTCGCGAGAGTGACGAGTGGCGGTTTCGGTATGGTTGACGAGTGGCACGGGACAAGGCCGCAGGATGCCCCAGGGCGTGCCGTTGTGCGAGGACGTGCGAGGATGCGGATGAGAGAGGAACCCCCTGCCAGCGTTGAACGTGGACGCCATGCGCCCCATCGGGCGGAGGGTCGAGGCCGAGGACAGCCGCTCGATTCGGGCAGGTGCCTTTCCCCGTATCGGCCCACCGCGAGGATTGGGTTTTGGTGTCCCCTGCCCTGCTGTCGGGTGGGCAGGCCGACACCCAGGCGGGCGGGGAGTACCCCCTGCCCCACATGCGACAAGGGAGGGATGGGGAATAATTTTTTGACCCCCCTGGGGGGTGGTTTGAGAAGTGGGACGGGGGCGGAAAAATTTTTGACGAGGAAGGGGGTTGTGGGTGTTCATGTTATTGGGGACGATAAATGCTAAATTGGCATTTATTGGGGACGATAACAAAAGCCATAAGAGGAGGATGAGAAAGGGGGATGCAGATTTTCGAGGGGGTTGGGGAGAGGTGGGAAAGGGGGCTAGAGAGGGCGAAAAAAATACCCATTGTCCCCGATAACAAATGTGCTAAGATGGAGGGATGAGAGGCCGAGTGGCCGGAAGAGAAACGAGAAAGGAGGAAGCGATGAGCGAGCAGACGAAAGAGGCGAGACAGAGGGCGTTGAGGAGCTGGGCGGGGAGGATGTCAGCGGAGAAGAGGTGGGGGAAGGAGAAGAGGGACACGGTGAAGGTGAGGGTGTACAGGGAGGATGCGAAGAAGCTGGGAGAGATGGGGGTGACGAGTGCGGACGCTGTGAGGGGGATGCTGGAGGAGGTGGAGAGACTGAGGGGAAAAGCGGGAGGGTGAAAAAAACGAGAGTTGGCGTGATTTTTTGTTATTGACACAATAAGAGAGGGAGGATAAAGTGGGGGCAAGATGAGAGACCGGAAGTGGAGTCCCGGTCGCATCTGAAGAAAGGACAGCCGTGATGAACATGACGAGAGAAGAGCGGATCGCGGAAGCGAAGGCCGCGGTAGAGAGAGCGAAGGGCGCGAGGACCGCGTGGGAGCGGAGCAAAGGGGGATGGGAAGAGTTCAGGGAGGCGGCGAGGGAAGCGCTGGCGAAGGTGGGTGCGGTACTGGAGGAAGCGCACGTTGGGGAAGGGCGGGAGGAATGCGAGAGAGCGTGCAACGAAGTGCGGGCGGAGTTCGGGTTGGGAGCGATGGAGGAGATGCCGTGGGACGGGGTGAACGAGCTGGTTGGGTGGGACGTGGTCATCGAGAGGGAGGGCTGAGCGATGGCGAAGCGGTACAAGTGCTTTGACCCGGACAAGAGTCCGCGCGGGGTGGATGGGAAGGTTGTGGAGGCGGAGAGCCCTTACGAGGCCATCAAGACGCAAGCGAAGCGGGAGGGGTGCGTGGTGGAGTTCTGGACGAAGCACGACCCGACGGGAGGGGGGCTGTATGCGGCGGCGACGTTGCGGAACAGGATGGGGAGGAGGGTGAAGATGGCGGCGAGGCTGGCCCTGTGGGGCCGGGTGGCCGTGGTGTGAAGATGTGGCCGGGATGGAGTCCCCGGCATGGACAAGAAAACGAACACAAGGAGACAAGACAGCCATGGAAAACAGGACAGAAGGAACGACGATGCGGCAGCTTGGCCGCGCGGACTACGAGGAGAGGCGGCAGGCGAGAATCGACCGCTACCACGAGCGGGCGGAGAGGCACGGGAGGGCGTCGATGGAGGCGAGCCAGCGGGCCCACGAGGCGGTGGCCGGGATACCGCTCGGCCAGCCGAACATCCGGGGGGCGTTGACGCCGGCCATCAATCGGAGCCGGACGGCGACGGAGAGGAGCATCCGGGAGGCCGAGGCGGCAGAGTACGCCGCGGAGAAGGCGGAAGCGGCGGAGCGGAACACGGCGGTGTCGTCCGACGATCCGCAGGCGCTGGACAAGCTGCGCGAGAAGATAGCGAAGCTGGAGAAGGTGCGGGAGCGGATCAAGGAGGCGAACAAGCTGTGCCGGGGGAAGGACCGTGCGGCAGCCGAGGAGGCGTTGAGGAAGCTGGGGGTGGAGGAGAAGGATTTCGGGGAGATGCTGGACGGGCGGATAAAGGGGCTACCGGGGTGGATGCTGAGCGGCACGACGGCGAACATCGCGAGAATCCGGAAGCGGATTGAGGCGATGGAGAGGATGGCGCGGACGCCGTTGCCGGATGGGTGGGAGTTCGAGGGCGGGAAGGTGGTAATCCGGGAGGACATCAACCGGGTGCAGATAGTGCTGGACGGGAGGCCGGACGAGGAGATGTGGAGGAGGCTGAAGGGGAACGGGTTCCGGTGGGCGCGGTCGGAGAGGGCGTGGCAGAGGATGCTGAACGAGCATGGGGTGTGGGCGGCGGAGCGGATGTTCCCGCGGCCGGCGGCGGCGAAGCAGGAAGGGGGTGCGGAATGAGCGGGCTGTACAATCTGATTCACGGGTACAATCCGGCCGTTGCATTCGTGTTGCCGATGCTGGGGCACCGGGAAGACTGGTTCCCGCGCTTCCGGGATGCGTTCATGGAGAAGGCGGACGACGGCACGCGGGAGCTTTTGATTTTCACGAGGGTCGGAAGCCTGAACCAGAACTGCGGGTACGGCGAGGAAAAGCTGTATGCGGAGCCCGGGTATCTGCGATTCGAGGACGACGACTTCGACAGGACCTACGGGACGTACGTGTTCAAGTGCCCCGAGAAGTGGGAGAAGGATTTCGACAGGCTCATGGAAGGCAAAGGCCGCGAGGTGTCGGATGAATTCTGCGAGGTGTTGAAAGAGTTCTGGCCGCAGATCGGCGGGATGGTTGTCGAGAAGCTGAAGGGAGGTGCGGAATGAGCGTGGCCGAAAAGAAGACGTTGGAGCCGCTGGAGAAGGTGTACTTGGAGGCTCTGGACAGGCTCAAGCTGGACTGGGTGTCTCCCGAGGTAATCGGGTTCCACGAGATGGTCCGGGCCAGCCTGCTGGAGAGATGGTTCGCGAATCAGTGGCGGCGCGGCTGGGCGTTCGGTGACTTCATGACGTGGTTGCTCAACGACAGCGTCACGCTGGCAAGCGTGGTGATGAAGCTGGCGATTGTGAATGCGGAGCGGGACATTGCGGCATGCGGCGAACGGTACGAGTTGGAGGCCCGCGTGATGTTCTTCGTGCGGGTGATGCTGGGCTATGCGTTGCCGAAGTTTATGGAGATGCGCGGAGTCGTGTCGCAGCCGGAGCAGAAGGCGGCGGAGTACTTGGCGGAGTTGCACGGGTACAAGCTGGAGATGTCGCTGGCGGAGTATCCGCCGGCCGTGCTGTCTGCGGCCGCCGCGGTCGGGCACGTTCCGGCCAACGTCAGTGAGGAGGACCTGAAGAAGTTGCAGGATGAGGTGAAGCATCTCGCGGAAGGGGGTGCGGAATGAACTGGAAAAAGGAAGTTGAAGGGGCGTTGCCCATCCTGTCGTGGTGCGGGGAGGTCGAGGAGGGGGCGCTGGCGCAGGCGGAGAACCTGTCGCGGCACCCGGCGCTGGTGGGGCACGTGGCGCTGATGCCCGACTGCCACGTCGGCTACGGCATGCCCATCGGCGGGGTGGTCGCGGCGGACAAGGCCGTGATACCGGCCGCTGTGGGCGTGGACATCGGTTGCGGCATGCGTGCGGTGGAGACCGACCTGCCGGCGGAGCGGTTCGCGGACATGCGCCTGCGCCGCGCGCTCCAGGAACGGCTCAAGGAGCGCATCCCCGTCGGAGAGGGAGGGTCGCACAAGGAGCGGCAGGAGTGGGACGGTTTCGAGGAGTACCTCGACCACAACGGGCAGGTCGCCGACTGGGCCAACGGCCTCGACCGCCGCAACCTGGGCACGCTCGGCGGCGGGAACCACTTCATCGAGCTGCAGCGGAGCGTCGCGCAGGACGGCGGTGAGCCGGAGGGCGGGTCGCGAGTGTGGCTGATGATTCACTCCGGGTCGCGCAACCTCGGCAAGCGCATCGAGGAACTCTACCACCGAAGCGCCGCCAAGCTGTGCGAGCGCTGGCGCGTCGCGCTGCCCGACCCCGACCTGGCGTTCCTGCCCATCGAGGAGCCGGCCGGACACGATTACTTCCGCGACATGCTCTTCGCCCTCCGCTACGCCGAGGAGAACCGCCGCCGCATGATGGCCGCCTTCAAGGAGACCGTCGCCGAGTTCGCCCCGGAGGCCGCGTTCGTGCATGAGATCGACATCCACCACAACTACGCCGCGTTCGAGGAACACGTCGGCCGCAAGGTGTGCGTCCACCGCAAGGGCGCCACCAGCGCGAAGGACGGTGAGATCGGCATCATTCCCGGCTCCATGGGCGCCGCGAGCTACATCGTGCGCGGACGGGGGAGCCCCGCCTCCTTCGCCAGCTGTTCGCACGGCGCCGGACGCCGCCTCGGCCGCATCGCCGCCTGCCGCACGCTCACCGCGGAGGAATGCGACGCCGCGCTCGCCGGCATCGTCTACGAGCGCTGGCATCCGTACCGCAAGTTCGGCAAGGCGAAGGGGATGCTCGACCTCTCCGAAGCGCCGCAGGCGTACAAGGACATCGAGGACGTGATCCGCGCCGAACTCGACTTGGTCGAACCGCTCGTCCGCCTTCTCCCCCTCGCTTCGCTGAAGGGGTGATGGGATGAAGGAAGGAGAAAACATGACCGCGTTTGAGCTGTGGAAGCGGGCGAAGGCGGAGTGCCCGCCCGGGGCGCTGTTGTTGTTCCGCATCGGAGACTATTACGAGATGTTCGGCGAGGACGCGGTTGCAGCGGCCGGGATTCTCGGGATGAGCCTGACGAAGAGGGGCGGAGAGCCGATGTGCGGCGTCCCCTACCACGCGGTGGAGCTGTACATCGAGAAGCTGGTGCGGGCGGGGAAGAAGGTGGTTCTGGGCGATCCGCTGGCGACTCGTCCGTTGGGGCTGGACGCTGGCGGGGCGGAGGCGGTAGGATGCGGGGGAGAAGGAGAAGAAGCGATGCAGAGCAAGAAGAAATACTACGCGGAGACGTCGACCGGGCCAGATGCCGGGACGAGCAGGGCGAAGTGGCGCATGACCGGAACGTTCGGAACGCTGGATCAGGTGAGGCAGGACGTTGCCGTCTTCGCCGGCGAGTTCGCGGCGCAAGCGGACAACGGGACGGAGGACGAGTGGTGGCGTGCTGCCGAGGAAGCCAAGACGGCGAACCCCGGAGACGTCATCGGAGGCGGGGCCCTGGAGCGGGCGTGGCGGATTGTCGAAGACACGGAGGGTTGAGCCATGGCAGGAAAGAAGATTCGCTTTACGTTCGACCACGGCATCCGAACCGTGGTTCGGGCGGAGGACAGCGGCTTCGACCCGGCGGCCCACGCGGCGGGCATTCTGGCGCGGCGGGAGTACGGACGGGCGGCGCGTGTCGGGCCCGTGCGGCTGGACTGCTGGAGCAAGGGCTTCGGGCGCTACGAGGCGTTCATCGGCCGGCGGGCCAGCGACGGGAACGGGATAGCCGGACACAACGTCTGGATCGACGTCTGGGACGAAGCGGTGTGAGGAGGCGAGAGATGGCAAAGGAGATGTTGAGGGTCGGAATCATCCTGGATTCGCGGGAGGCGTTCGACTGCTACTTCGACGCGACCGGGCAGGTGCCGCCGAAGATGGAGGAAGGGAAGAACACGCGCGTCATCCACTTCGTTGCGGAGGACGAGAATGGGCAGCACGCGGCGGTTCTGATTCACCAGACGGGATTCGAGCCGACGCCGGAGGAGAAGCGGAAGGGCGAGGAGACGAACGGCCTGTCGGTGGCGGTGGCGCTGGACCCCGGCGACCTGGAGAAGAACGCGCTTCTGCTGGACGAGTGGCTCGGGAAAGAGATGGGCCTGTGAAGACGCCGGCGAAGAAGGAGCCGACGGCGAGCGAGAAGGAGAGAGCGGCGCGGTCGGCGGCGGGGAAGAAGGGGATGCGGTCGCGGTGGGGGAAGAAGCGCGCCGAGACGGTGACGGTGCGGGCGTACAAGCGGGACGCGGCGAAGCTCCGGGCGATGGCGCCGACGACGGCGGAGGCGATACGGCAGTTGATGGAAGGGGCGGACGGCGCCGCCCCGGCAGGACGCTGACAGGCAAGCAGACGGAGCGTTGCCCCGAGCCCCGACGGTTTTGGAGCCGCCGGGGCTTTTTCGCGGCATCAGAAAAAATCGTGTTCTTTCGTGTTTTCTGCGCTTTACGGTCGGGGGAACGGCGTGCGAAAAGTGAATCATCAAAGGCGGAAGAGGAAGACCGCCGGAAAGATGAAAGGACAAAGATGAAGAAGCACGAAGTTGAAGCAATGAAGGCGATGAGCAACGAAGTCCGCGAGTGGCTGGAAAACCGGACGGTCCGGGTGTTCCCGTGGACGATGGGAGCGAGCCTGCCGGGGGTGCTGGCCTACGTGGACCTGCTGGAGTTCCTGCCGACGGAGCCGCAAATCCTGTGGCGGGTGCAGTTGCGCGAGGAGGGTGACGGGCTGGTGATGGAGAACCTCTCGATGGGGTTCGGCGACGAGGAGTACTGGCAGACCGTCGGAAGGCAGGGGCGGCAGCCCAGCGGCCAGGTGCTCTACGTCGAGCGCTTCGGGAAGGAGGTGGCGTGATGATTTCGCGGGTGACGGAGTCCGAGGAGCGGTCGGAACTGGAACGGGAGGAGCGGGAGGATGCGCGGGACTTCATCCTGTCGGGCCTCGACGCGGGGCGGTCGGCGGACGAGATACTGGACGAGCTGACGAGCTTCTTCGACGGCGACCCGACGGACCTGCTCTGAGCGGAGCTGCGCCGCCCGTCTCCCCATCGGAGGCGGGCGTTCTCTTTGTCCGGGGAACGAGCGGCGAAACTCCGGCCGCCGGAGGGCCGTCCAGGGGTGAACGGGAGGCACCCCTTCCAACCATCCACCTTCCCCACCCTCCCCTCTCCCACGGGCTTCCAAGGGGCCGCGGCGGCTTGAGGGTGAGGCCTTTTGCACAGACAGCCGAACACAAGGAGGTCAGCATGGGCTGGACGAACAAGATTTGCGGGCACGCCGACGTGGCGCCCGAATCCCTCACGATGCACGCCGACAACTGGCGGGTGCACAACGACACGCAACGGCGGGTCCTGCAGGCGATGCTGGACGAGGTGGGATTCGTGAAATCCATCACGGTCAGCAAGCGGACGAATGTGATTCTGGACGGGCACCTGCGCGTCTCGCTGGCGATTGCGAACGGGGAGCCGACGATTCCGGTCGAGTACGTGGACGTGACGCCGAAGGAGGAGGCGGCGATATTGGCGACGGTTGACCCGGTTGGCGACCTGGCCGGCAGCGACCCGCTGAAGCTGGCGGAGCTGCGGGACCTCTTCGAGACGGGGAATTACGACGTCAACGCGATGCTGGACGAGCTGATCGGAGACGAGGAGTTGGTGGACGAGGAGGAGTTCAAGCCGAAGGGCAAGGCGGCGGATGGCATCCCGGAGATGGAGCTGAAGCCGTACGAGCACTACGACTACCTGCTGGTGCTGGCGACGTCCACGACGGAGTGGAATGCGTTGGCCGAGAAGTTCGGCTTGCAGAAGGTGAAGGCGAGCCGGGAGAAGGGCGCGCCGAAGATTGGATTGGGCAGGGCCATCCGCGCGAGCAAGCTGCTGGAGATGCTGAAATGATTCCGGCGTGGTTGAGAATCCGGATTCCGAGCCGGAAGCGGCCGCAGAACGTGGAGCGGTTGCTGAAGGTGTTCCCGACGGCGGTGTTCGTCGTGCATGAGAGCGAGCGGGAGGAATACGCGGCGGCGGCCGGCGCCGACCACGTCGAGACGCATCGGGTGGTTGGCTCCATCAACGCGATACGGTACGGCATCATCAAGGCGGTGCCGGAGGAGGATTCGCTGTTGATGATTGACGATGATTTTCGTTGCAGGGTGCAGGTGCTTTGTGCGGAGAAGCCGTACAACCTGACGCGGCCGGAGGACATCCGCCAGATCGTGGCGAACACGGCACAGGCGAGCCGGGACGTGGAGGCGGGAATGTTCGGTTTCGCGTCGAGCGGGCGCCCGATGTTCTACAAGCCGCAGGAACCGATGGCCGTTTTCGGCTTCATCCAGCAGGCGATTGGCATCCACGACAAGAGCATCCTGCCGGACCTGGCGATGCGGAACATGGAGGACGCGGACATGTGCCTGCAGTGCGCGTTGCGGAACCGCTACATGTACATCGACCAAAGGTTCCATTTCGACTTCGGGCTGGTGTGGTCGGGGGCGGGCGGCTTGCAGGGCGTGCGGACGACGGAGCAGGAGCGGAAGGACCGGGCATACCTGGCGGAGAAGTGGGGGCCGTACATCCAGCTCTACCGCTCGAAGAAGGAGCAGAAGACGAGCACGGCGCAGAACATGCCGATGGTGTTGAAGGTTCAGCGGAGGAGCCACTTGGCGGCGGTGACATGAGCAAGGTGGAGATGGTTGTATGGTGCGCGGTGCTGGTGGCGGCGCTGGCAATCGGATGCCGGGAGGAGCGGCAACTCATCCTTCGGGAGGAGGAGCTGATGAAGCGGCTGGAGGAGCCGTGGACGGTATGGCCGGCCGTGGATGCCGGGTTCGCGGAGGAATCGGGCGATGAAGGTTGACGTGCTTGGAACGGCCTACGAAATCAAGGAACAGACGGAGGAGGAGAATCCGAAGCTGAAGGATGCGTCTGGGCTGTGCGAGATGTACACGCGGACGCTGGTCGTGCGGAAGCTCAAGGACGAGCCAGGGGTGTACGACAACATCGAGGCGTACGGGCGGAAGGTGCTCCGGCATGAAATCATCCACGCGTTCCTTGCGGAGAGCGGGTTGCGGTCGAACTGCTCCTTCGCCGAGAACGAGGAGTTGGTGGACTGGATCGCAATCCAGTTCCCGAAGATGTTGCGGGCATTCGCGGCGGCCGGGTGCGTGGAGGAGTAGGCCGCGGAGAAAAGATGCTTCCCGGCGCGGCCGGCGGAGAGGAGACTCCCAAAAGAAACGGAAGGAGTTCGGAGATGGACGGCGAGTACGGCGAGAACAGGCCGGGAGAACTGGAATACGAATGCATCAGCGCGATGCAGAAAAGCATCCGGCGAGGGCTGGAAGAGATGGCGGGTCGGTTCTTCTTCCGGCTGGCCGAAGGGCGGTGGTTCTACTGGGCAATCAAGCGTCTGAAGGTCGTGGCGCACGAGGACGTTGGGACAGGGGACATGGAGGCGGCCATGTTCGCTCTCCGTGCGTGCGACGACGCGAAGGAGTGGTACAGGGAGAAGAACGGCGCGTGGAGGCTGGCGGCGAGCAACGCGATTCTTGCCTTGTCGCGGGCGAGGAAGAGCAGGCAGAGCGACCATTTCCAGGCCGTGATGAGGGGAAGGAACTGCGAGGCGTTGCCGGCCGTGCCGGACTGGGCCTTGGACAAGCACACGCGGGCGGGCAAGGCGAAGGGGCGCGGGTTCCAGCACTTCAAGGAGGTCGGGAGCGTGCTGGCGAACGAGGCGGCGCCCGATCCGTACCGGGAGGAGGCGTTCCGCGTGTGGGAGAGCGGCATTCTGGACGGCCCGCCGATGAACGGGCAGGGAAAGCTGTTCTGATGGCCGGACGCGGCGAGAGGCGGGAGAGGATGGCCCGCGAGAAGGCGAAGGCGCGGAAGTTCCTGCGCGAGGTGTGGAAGGTGGACGCGCTGGCGGACGACGACGCCTACGTCGGCAAGCGTGCGCGGACGCGGGTGCCGTGCAGTTGCCACAACTGCGGGAATCCCCGCCGGACGAGGGGGAAGAAGTACGGCATGACGCTGCAGGAGCGGCGGGCGGACCTGCCCGGGTGACGGAACAACCAGATTGCGCGGAGGCGCGGGTGCTTGATGACGGCATCCGCGCTTTTCGCGTGCGGGCGTGTGGGGCGAGGAGGGCAAAAAAATTTTCGGGCCGGACGGGCTCCGTCCGCAAAACTGGATTGCCGCGAAAAGAAACGCGGTACTTGCGGGAAAGGTAAAAGAATCGCATTCAGCGCTTTACGGTCGGGGAATTGGTGCGCGAGACTCACGTCCAGAAAGTTGAGGAAGAAATGAGCCGAGTGGCCACGGAATCCCCAGCGAGACAACAAAAACCAAAGCAAAGCAAAGGAAGAAAAGATGAAAAAGAACAGCAAGACCTCCAAGACCAGCAAGGCCGCCCTCTTCGTGAAGGAAGCCCCGGCGAAGTATGCCGCGAAGCCCGCGCAGAAGCCCGCTCCCGCCACCCCCGCCCCGAAGGCCGGCCCGATGACGAAGGAAGCGCTGGCCGCCCGCGCCGAAGAGAAGAAGGCCGAAGCGGCGAAGAAGGCCGTGGAAGCGGTCGCGCTGGCCAAGGCCGTGAAGGACGCGCCGGCGAAAGCCGCCCCCGCGAAGGCCAAGGCCGAGAAGGCGGCCAAGCAGCCGAAGGAAAAGCCCTTCACGAAGTCGAGCGTGGAAGTGGACGCCAGCGCCTACGTGAAGGCGCACGACAAGCTCCCCGGCACCGGGAAGCGCGAGCCGAAGACGATGTGGAAGTTCCTCATCGGGAAGACGCCGTTCCAGTTCGAGACGGAGTTCTTCCGCACGGCGCGGCTGGCGGCGGTCGAGAAGGCCGTGAGCCTGCGTGAGACGAAGGTCGCGGTGCTGGCATGACGGCGACCGTCCGGCGGCATGGACGCAACTGGGCGCTCCATGCCCCGGACGGCTCCCTGGTCGCGGTGGTGTGCTACCGCGTCGGAGCCGCCCGGATCGCGGAACTGCTGGGCTGGAAGCTGAAGGTGGAGTGACCGAAGCGGAAGGCCGAAGCGAAGCCCCGCCCCAAGATTGAGGGCGGGGCCATTTTTATGGCCAGACTGAAGCATGCAAAAGAGAAAGGGAAGCGCAAGCCGGAGGCGAAGCCGGCGCCGCAGGAGGAAGAGGGCGGGAACGGCAAGGCCGGATTCTTCGGGCGGCTGCCGGAGTTGCGGCCGCGGGCACAGGTGCTGGCCCAGCAGGGGCTGGACGACGAGACCATCGCGACTCTGCTGAAGGAGCCAGTGGAGCGGGTGCAGAACTACCTCGCGAACGAGCTGAAGTTCGGGCGGGCGCAGCTCAAGGCGCGGATCATGCGGGCGCAAATCGAATGCGCGGTGGAGGGGCACGACGCGGTGATGCTCAAGCGGCTGGGAGAGGAGTACTGCGGGCAGGGAATCATCACCCAGCAAGGGAGCATTGCCAACGCCGGGAAACAGGTGTTCGTGCTGAACGTGGGTGTCCAGCCGAAAAACCTGGACGGCCCGGCGCCGGGGCCCGTCCGGCAGTTGCCGGCGAGGAAGCAGGAAGAGGACGCGCTGGACGCGGAGTACGTGGACCTTCCGCCAGACGGGGAGGATTGAGATGGCGAGTGCGGCCAAGGTGAAGGTCGCGGGGCCGGGCGTGCTGTCGGAGAAACAGTGCTGGGCGTACTGGCAACTGGAGCGGCCGGACAAGACGTACTACCTCTTCGACGGAGGCGGGCGTTGCGGCAAGACGTGGCTTATCTGCAGCTGGATGATAAAGCAAGCCATGACGTACCCGGGGAGCCGCCAGCTCATCGTGCGCAAGGTGCGCGCGGCGGCCGGGAAAACCATTTTCGACAACACGTTGAATGCGTTGCTCAACAACGCGCTTGGCTGGCACAAGCGGCGGGAAGCGCTGACGTGGACGAACGACAACGGAAGCATCATCCGGGTGGATGGGCTGGATGATGAGGAACGCATGCAAAACGTCCTCGGCGACGACTTCTTGAACATCTTTCTCAACGAGGCGACGCAGATGTCGTACAAGGCCATGCAGATGGCCATGACGCGCTTGGCGCAGGTGTTGCCGGGGGACCCCGTCCACAAGCTGATTCTGGACTGCAATCCGAAGGGCCCGCGCCATTGGGTGCACAGGGTCGGGGTGGAGCATCTGGACCCGGAGACGATGAGGCCGCTGTTGAACCGCGACCGCTGGTACAGGCTGAACTGGACGCCGCTGGACAACCCCTACATCAGCGACGACGTGCTGGAAATCTACGCGGGATTTACAGGGAACCACAGGAAACAGATGTTGGAGGGGGTATGGTGTGAAAACGAGGGGGCCATCTACAACGAATGGGACGAGGGGGTCCACCTGTTCGGCGACCCGCCGGCGGGGTTCTCGAAGTGGCCGCGGATACTGGGCATCGACTTCGGCTACAACAACCCGTTCGTCTGCCTCTGGGGGGCGATTGACCCGGACGGGTGCCTGTGGATCTACCGGGAACTGTACCAGCGCGGCCTGGTGGTGAGCGAGGCGGCGAAGAAAATCAAGCACATGACGCGCTTCGACCCGCGGCCGCTGTGGACGGTGGCGGACCATGACGCCGAGGGGCGGGCGGAGCTGAACAAGAACGGCATCAAGACGAAGCGGGCGAAGAAAAACGTGCTGCCTGGCATCAACGCGGTCAAGGCACGACTTGAGGTGCAGGCCAATGGCAAGCCGCGCCTGCGGGTTTCCCACCGCTGCACGAATCTCATTGCGGAGATGTACGAGTATGTGTGGGAGCCGTCGCAGGGAGGCCTGAACAGCAAGGAGCAACCACGGAAGACGAACGACCACGCACAAGACGCGCTCCGGTACATGGTGATGAGCCTGGACGGAGGCGGCGGCGCGGCCATCCTGTAGGAGACGGACGATGACGGACTTGCTTGAGAGGGAACACAAAATCATCGAGATGCGCCGTGCGCAGATGGCCTTGAACTGGCTCTGCTACAAGGGCGGGCAGGAGTACATCAACAAGCGGCTGATGCGGGGCATCCACGAAGACGACCGCTCCTGGTTCGGAAAGCCGAAAGAGGGCATCCTCCCGAGGAAAGAGCGGTCGCACTACGTTCCCTACGCGGAGCGCATCGTCGACAAAATCGAGGAGTACATCTGGTCGAAGCCCATCAAGCGCGACGGGGCGGACAAGGCGTTCGTTCTGAATGCGGACCGGACGGGCATGAGCGTGGACGAAGTGCTCCAGCTGGTGCAGGAGTACTGGACGGTTTGCGGGTGGGGCTGGATCAACGTTGACCGGACTGGCGGGGAGGGAGGGATACGGACGCTCCGGGACAAGGAGAGGGAGAACGAAGGCATCTACTGGACGGCCTACGCGCCATGGGAGGTGCCGGACTGGCATTACGGGCCCGACGGCAGGCTCGAGTGGGCTATCTCGGAGAGGAGCATATACGACAATACCGACCCCATGGAGAAGCCTTTCGAGGGCTTCCTAAGGACGCTTTGGTTCCCTGGGCACGGGATCCGCTACACGCTGGACAAGGGGCGGAAGCCGGTGGGCGAGCCCGAGGAGTTCGAGTTCTCGTGCGACGCGGTGCCGTTCGTGAGGATTGGCGAAATCTCGCCGGAGCCGCATTGGTTCGACAACGTGGAGGGGCTGGCGTGTGCGCTGATGAACCTGGAGAGCGAGGCGCACACGAACTTGAGCAAGGGCGTGTACAGCATCCCGGTGATTCCGGCGGCCGCGGTGGAGCAGAGCCTTTCCGAAGGTCTGGGGCGTGCGCTGAAGGACCAGAACATTTCGACGGACGATCTGAAGACGGTCATCGAAAAGGTGTTCTCGCGCAGCCACCCCATCACGGAGACGGAGGAGTGCAAGGGCGTGACGCGTTTCGTCTCGCCGCCGAGCGGCGACCTGACGGCGTACCCGGCCGAAATCGAGCGCACGAAGAAAATCCTGTACGAAGTGGTTGGATTGGGCGTTTCGAAACAAAAGGATACGGCGGACGCCGAGAGCGCCGACGCAAAACAATTCGACCACTTGGACATCAACGCCGTTTTGCGCGAGCGGGCGTTGAGCATCCAGCGGTTGGAGACGCGGGCGGTCCAGATGAGTCTGGAATTCGACTCGACGTTCCCGGAGTACGAGCCCATCTATCCGACCGAGTTCAGCGTGGCGGACCCGGGGCTGATGGTGGAGTCGGCGGAACGGCTGAAGAACCTGGGCGTGGCGCTTCCGAGGAAGCTGCTGGTGGCGATCGTCCGCGCGGTGGCGGAGATGATTCCGAACGTGAGCGAGAGCGAGCGGCAGGCCATCGAAAAGGAAGTGGACGAGGCGATGGACGAGGAGGACGCGGCCATCAAGCGGATTGCGGAGTCGCTGTTGCTGGCGGGGAAGAATGGCAACGGCGGCAACGGGGCGCAAGGCGGGCAAGGCGGCGCTGGCGCCGCCGGCGGGAACGGATACACGCCCTTGTCGGACGGTGATGCCCGCGGCCTGTACAACCAAATCGTAGGCGAGTCATGAGCGAGACGCAGGGACGGTGCCCGCAGGATGGCGGGTTCCTTGGCGATGCCGGATGCACCCATCCGAACCACAAGTACAGCGCACACGTCGAGCGGCTTCTGGATTCGGCGCGCAATCCGGTCCCGATAACCGCAGCCGACGCGGAAAAAGCCTTGAACGAAGGATTCTACGTCAACACCGCGACGGCCGGCGTCCGTGTCGGATTCGGGAAAAGACTGCTGGACCACATCGGCGACCACGGCGCGACGACGGCGAAGGAACGCAAGGAAAAGCTGCTGTTCGCCATCAAGACGGTCCGGGGCGGGAAGCGCGCCCCCAATCCGAAAGGCGGGGCGGGGTCGTTCGCCTATGCCAAGAGGTTCGACGAGTTCGGGATGCTGGTCTGCACCGACAAGGAAGGCCATGTGGAGGAAGCCTTTACGTTCTTCCACAACCCCAAAAAGGCGAAGAGGCGTTGAAGAAACTCCAAACGCCCCTTCTGGACTAACGCAGCTGGCCGGCCCTGCGTCGTTTCAGCGTGGCATGGCGCCGTCCCGCAACCACGCTGCACAACACCCCGAGACTTTCAGCTCGCACACGCCATATCGGGTTGCTCACGGGGTCGGCGGATGTGCGTCCTTTCCCGTTTCGCACAGGTGATTCAAGCACGGGAGAGGGGGCGAAGCAAGAGGAAAGATGGTGTTCCGGCGAGGAGTGCGCCGAAAAGCGGCGCGGGGGGATTTGAGCAAGCGGCCGAGTGTGCGGGGAACGCCTCCCCCCGGAAGTTGCGAGGTGCCAACAGACCTAACACGGCCGGGTAAGAGCCGCGAAAGGAAACCACGGAATGAACACCAAGGAAATCATCCAGAAACTCCTGAAAGGCGAATCCCTGACCGAGGAAGAGCGCTCCCACCTGGAAGCGTTCGACCCGGAGGCCGAGGTGAAGAAAGCCAGCGACTCGGCGGCGGCGAACGCGCGACGCAAGGCCGAAGAGGAACTGGCCAAAGCCAAGGCCGACCTGAAGGCGAAAACCGACGAAGCCTCCTCCCTGACCTCGAAAGTGGCCCAGCTGGAGGAAAGCCTCAAAGGCAACGCCCAGCAGGGGAGCAAGGACATGCAGGTGATGAAAGAGCAGCTGGAAGCGTTGACGAAGCGACTCGCCGACTCGGACGCCAAGGCGGCCAAGCTCGAAAAGAACGCCCGCATCGACGCCCTCATCGCGAAGGCCGGGTTCAAGTACGGCCCTGGCTTCTCCGAGAAGGAAATCAACGGCCTGCTCCACGCCAAGCTGGAAGCCCTCGACGACGAAGGCCTGAAGGACCTCGAAGATGCGGCAACGCCCTTCGACGGCATCCTCCACGGCGGAATCTTCAAGGGCCACCGGGAGACGTGGAAGGGAGCGCTTCTGGACGAAACCGGAAAGGGGTCCGGCTCGCCAGCGACGGGCAAGACCGCGACCGGCGGCTCCAAGGTGCCCAACCCGTGGAAGGCGGAAACCTCGAACCTGACCCAGCGGATGGTCATCAGCAAGACGGACCCGCAACTCGCGGCCCGCATGAAGGCCGAAGCGGGGTTCACGGATCCGGAGTGACCGCCGAACAGGCCACAACCCCGAAAAAACAAGAAAGGACATAACCATGTCTGGCGTTTCCCACACCTCCCTCACCGACATCATCGAAGACCCGTGTTTCCCCGGGTACATCGACGAGGCGGTTTCCCAGAACTCCCAACTCATCAAGTCCGGCATCGTCCAGGACAACGTCCTCGCGACCGACGTCCCGGAACACGCCCGCACGGTCGAAATCCCGTTCTGGCCGGAACTCGACGCGTCCGACGACACGGGCGCCGACGAAATCCCGTCCACCGCTGGCAACGGGCTGACCACCAAGAAGGTCGGCGCGCTGCCGGACACCGGCACCACCCTCCTGCGCTCCGCGAAGTGGGGTTGGTCCCAGTTCGTGCAGATGTACGGGCAGGGCATCGGCGGCGACCCCGAGGCGTACCTCGCCCGCAAGGTCGGCGACTACCAGACCAAGCGCGAGCAGAAGATGCTCCTCGCTCTCCTGGCGGGCGTCTTCGGCCGCAACGCCGCGAAGAACGGCGATGTCGGCGTCTCCGGCGACCTCATCATGGACATCACGTCCAAGCCCGGCAACGCCGCGTTCCTGAACCGCACGACCATCAACTGGGCGAAGCAGGTACTCGGCGACGCGCGCGGCGGCCTCGTCGGCATCATCTGCCACTCCGTGTTCGCCACGGAACTGCAGACGATCGACCCGCTCAACTACCAGGAGCGGCAGACCGACGACCAGGGCATCGTGACCCGTCTGGCCAGCTACGCGGGCCTGAACATCATCGAGGACGACTCGCTCCCGTGGAACCCCTCCACCGGCATCGCCTCGGCGTACCTGTTCGGCCGCGGCGCCATCGCCCGCCAGCGCCTCTCCGTCGACCACGCGGTCGAGCGCTTCCGCGACCCCGACAAGTCGCTGGAATACCTCATCCGCCGTTGGCGCATGCTGCTCCACCCCCGCGGCTACTCGTGGACGGGGACGGCGGCCAACGAGACGCCCTCCAACGCCGAGCTCGCCACGGCGACCAACTGGAAGCAGGTCTATCAGACCAAGAACATCCGTATGGTCAAGCTGGCGTGCAAGCTCCAGGGCCAGGCCTTCGAACCCGCGATCCGCGTCACCGTGGACGGCGTGGTCAAGACCGAGGACGTCGCGGACGCGAGCGACAGCTCCAGCGACAGCTCCAGCTCCTCGACCTGACCGACGCGGCGAAAGCCGCATCGACAAGGGGCCGCCTTCGGGCGGTCCCTTTTTGTGCATGGGGCAGAAGGCAGGAGTGCGAACGATGGCCAAATACAGTTTTTCCGAAAAGACGGCGAATGGGTACTTCGCCGATGGCAACCACCCGATGGCGGCGGCGTGGAAGGCGTGCGACCCGAAGCAGAAGCAGGCGTTCCTCGCCCAGGCCGTGCGGGACTACTGCGCGTTCACGGGCACGGACATTTCGCAGATGGAAGCGAGGGAGGGCCCCGTGCCGCCACGGATGGACTATGCCGTGTTCGAAAGGGCGCTGTTTCTCATGGTGAACAGCGGGGCGACGTCGGACGGCAACGTGTCGGGGCCGAAGTGGCTCGGCGTGCCCGTGGACTCCGCGACGGCGACGCGCAAGGGGAACCCGGTGCGCCCGTGGGAGCGGTCGGAGGCGGAGCAGCGCTGGTGGCCCATCGAAATCCACGTGACCATCGAATGAGGACGGGGCCGTGGACCGTCTGGAACGAATCGAGCACGACTACCGTGAGGAAGCCCTTGAGCGCATCAAGGCGGCGCGGTCGAACGTCGCCAAGATCGTCACGGCGGTTGCCCGCGAGAAGGGCTTGAAGCTGACGGGGCGGAGCCGGGACCATGTCTACAAGCTCATCGACGGGGAGTACGCCAAGCTGGAGGTCGGCCTCCGCGAGTGGTCGCAGGAGCTTGTGGCGAAGGGCGTGCGGGCCGGACTGGCCGAGGCGCGGGACGTGCTTCGGAAGGAGGACGGTGCGGAACTGACGAAGTTCTCGCAGGAGCTTGCGGAGCAGGTGTTCGAAATCATCTCCCCCGGCAACGAGTCCCAGCTGGCCGGCGTCCTGACGAAGAAGATGGAGGAGACCGACCTTGCCAACCTCCGCAAGGCCCAGCGGGACATGGAGCGGCAGGCCATCCTGGAAGGCTGGAACCGGGGCCGCAAGGAGAAGGAGCTGAAAGCCCGGTGGATGGAGCTTTCCGGTGACATGGAGGAAGCGAAGTTCACCGACGCCAGCGGCAGGACGTGGGACACGGACGCCTACGTCAGGATGCTCGTCAACACGACCGCCCAGCGGACCCGGCGGGAGGGCTTCATGGAGGGCTTGGCCAGGAACGGCGACGACCTTGTCCGTATAAGCATTGTTGACGGGGAGACGTGCGACAAGTGCGCGGCGTGGGACGGGAAGATTCTCAGCATCAGCGGGGCGGACAAGCGGTTCCCCTCCTACGAGGACGCGGTGGCGGCCGGCATGTTCCATCCGAACTGCCGTTGCCAGCTGGACCGCGTGGACGAGGAATGGGACGCCGACGACATCGAGGCCCAGGCGAACAGCGGGGAGTGACGGGATGGAACTCCGGCTGAAAGAGATTGCCGGGGCGGGGCTGGAAGACGTCCTGCCGAAGGACGAGGAGCTGGCGAAGTTCTACGAGGCGACGGAGCGGAACTTCTACCGCGGCGCCCACGAATGGCTCAAGGAGGCGAAGCGGAACGCCCCGATTTCCCCGACGGTCGGCCTGCTGAAGAAGCTCCAGAAGGCGGGCGGCACGGTGACGCTGCCGGGCAAGGGCGTGAGCGTGAAGCCGCGGACGGTCTCCATGACCTTCTTCTACCGCGCCAGCGCGGCCGCCTTGAAGCGCAGGAAGGAGGGGACGCTCGGCGGCACGGCCGGGAGCTTGAACGCGTGGAAGAACCTCACGCGGTCCCACGAGACGCCGGGGGCGCTGACCAACAGCATCCAGGCGGAGTTCGACCCGGAGCACATGGCGGTCTTCGTCCCGTCCAACTCCGAGGCCGGCGAGTACGCGGAAATCATCCACGACGAGAAGGGCGTCAAGTGGAAGGAGCGCGGCCCGGGGACGCAGGCCAAGGGCGAGCAGGCGGACGAGAAGTTCATCGAGCGCGCGATGCCGGGCGCGTTCAAGAAGTTCTCCGAGGCGATGAACAAGGCGTTGCTGAAGCTGTTCCGCGTGTGATTTTTGGCCAAAGGCCAAAATCATGAGCGACTTTGAAAAAGTGGACATGGGTTTCGACCCGAATGCGCGGGCGGACACGGAGCGGAAGATTTACGACCACCTCGTGGCCGCGATGGGCTTGAAGGACCGGGATTCGGCGTTTTTGAACCAGACCCCGGAGGCCATCAACGCCTGCGGGTTCGAGTTCGGCGGCAACTGCGGCATCGAATCCCCGCCGATGGGGATTGCCGAGAAGCTGGTGGTCAAGTTCCGTTTCGCAGACCGCGCCAAGCTGGAGGCGAAGATGGACCTGCTCTGCAACGCCGTGCCGATGCGCGGGAAAGAGCGCCTGATTTACTGCGGCTTCCGCTACGAGCACGGCTACGAGAGGCCGCCGGTGATTGACGTGATCGTTCCGATTGCCCCGGGCAAGACCGTGACGGCCTGGGCGGCGGACGTGGAATTGCGGGCCGTCTTCGGCCTGAAAAGGAGCGGGCGATGAAACGGTTTCTTCTGGCATTGGCGGCGCTGGCGCTGGCGTTCCCGGCGGCCGGGTTCGAGTACAAGACGGTGGACGTCCGGCGGACGGGGAACAGCCCCGTGCGGGAGTCCTTCTACGCGGGGGACTCCATCGGCTTCGGGTACTACTTGACCGAGGACAACGAGACCTACGACCTGACCGAATGGGACATGGTGACGTGGGAAATCGCCTCCTACACCAACAGCGCCGAATGCTGGATGAGCGTGACGGGCAGGATAGACAACGCCGAGGGCGGGGAAATCAGCGTCGAGACGATGCTCCCCTTGAGCGTGGTGCCCGTCGGCCAGTACAAGGGCTACGTCAAGGCCGTGACGCTGACCGCCGGCGGGGATGCCGTGGCGAGCCAGCGGACGGTGGTGGAACAGACCATCGAGGTTCGTTACGGGAACACCGAGCTTTCCCCCGACGCCATCGACCCGTCCGACCTGATAGCCCAGGGGGCGTTCGTCCGGCAGGCGGCGCTGGACGCGGAGACGGAGGCGCGGATCGGGGCGGACGCGGCCTTGAGCAACGCGGTGGCCGGGGTGCGTGCGGACGTGGACGGCATGGGGGATACGGTGGCGGCCATCTCCAACAAGGTCGCCGGGCTGGACGGGGATTTGCCCGACTTCGACCAGTTCGCCACGAAGCAGTGGACGGAGACCAACTACATCCAGCGGGAGCTGGTGGAAAAGGTTCGGGAGGAGCATTCCGGCGGCCGGGTCGATACGAACGAAGTGCTGACCGTGTTCTATGATTCGCCGGGCCAAAGCCTCTACGTGAAGCACCTTCGCGTGGACGAGTTGACCGACTACAACGGGAACGCCATCGCGGGAACGGGGAGCGGGAGCGGCGGCGGCACCGTGGCCGGCGACTACCTGCCCGCGGTGAAGATGCCGGACGGCCTGTACCACGTGGACGAGGGGGCCGGGACGGCGTTCGGGAACGGGGTGTCGGTGGATGGCGACTTCGGTGTGGACGGGGACGCCTCGTTCGGCGGCGACGTGCAGGTGCAGGCGCACACGGTCGAGGGGGCGACGGCCTACCTGCTGGACTCCGAAGCCTACGCGGAGTACGGACCCGACGCGTACGCCGGCTACAACGGCCTGGTGCAATGGTATACCCAGAGCCGGACGTACCCCTACGGGCTGGCGCTGAATTCTCTGGGAAACATCCTGCGCCTGTCGGTGCAGGGGGACGGGGCCTACATCGACATGCGGAAGGGAGCGCGCGGTGCATCGAGCATGACGCTCGGGGCGGAGACGGTGACGGCGACGGGGACGGTGGAGGTGGGGGTGCTGAACATCGGCGGTGGGAGCTACGACAAGTTGCGGGGGCGGCTCCATGGCGGGTACTTCCTGACGCCCGCGAGGTGGGCGTGGCAGACGCGGACGGCGTACGACAACGCGACCAACTACTCCGGGACGCTCCAGATGGGTAGCGTGATGGTGGTCGAGGCGACGATGACCCGCACCTACAACGCGCGGATCGTGCCGGACATCTTCCGCAACGAGGAGTGGGAGCCGTTCGAGATCGACGAAACCAGCGGCCCCGCAGAACTGGCCGAGGACGCTGACGGCGGCTGGCGCATCGTGTGGGACGACCCGTACTCGGTCGGCGACCTCTTCACCGCCAAGGCCCACCTCGGCGCGTGGGAGGAGAGCGTGACGGTCACCAACTCCGGCAGCTCCCTGACCAACATGCTCATCGCCATGTCGGCGACGCCGGGGAGCCTCCGCGAACGGATGGAGGAAATCAAGCGGGAGTGGATGGAGCTGACGGGCCGGAGCATTTCGCGGTTCAAGAACTTCGGCCGGGACGCGGCGCAGTTCGAGGTCAACACCAACTTCTGGGCGTCGGAGCTGGACCTCTCCGGCGTGAGCGTCTGGAACAACGACGCAAGCTACTACTACACGAAGCCGCTGACGCTGCTCTCGTCGAACATCGCGTTCGGCGCGCGGCACTGGATGCCGGCCGTCGGCAGGACCTACGGCTGGTTCGGGCGTGACGGCGTGATGCACTACAGCAAGGTCGTGGACGTCAAGAGCAAGACCCCGGACCTCGGCGTGGCGCGCCTTGACCCGCCGCTCGACACGGATGTGGTGGCGACGTACGGCATCCTTTCGGACAAGGTCCGGGACTACCGGCTGGGATGCGGCATCTTCGGGCACCACGCCTTCTGGCGCGGCGGCCAGGAGTACCGCCCATACGCCAAGCAACCGCTCGTGGCGTGCGCGCAGAGCGCCCGGGCGTTCCTGATGAGCACGGAGGACTTCAACTGCGACGGGAGCATCGTCTCGGAGGGCTTCCTGAACGTGGACCCGGTGTACCCGCCCGAGTGCTTCCCGACCGGGCCGTGGACGCCCGTCGCCCTTTCCCGCAAGGAGGCGGTCGGCGGAGACAGCGGCCACCCCGTCTTTGCGTGGGACGGCGAGGAACTGGCGCTGGCCGGGTGCTACTGGAAGACCATCGGCGCGCCCCATGCGGGCTACTGGCTGGACGAGATCAAGACGCTGGTGGCGGCCGCCGGCGGAGACCCGGAGGCCGTGCGCACCGTGGAATACGATGACTGGCCCGACTACCACAGCTGGGAACTGGACAACCACCCGACCACCCCGCCCCCGGCGGAAGACCCGGAAGAACCTTGAGGAGGAGAGCGATGAAGAAGCTGGTGATTGCGATACTGGCGGCGGTGCTGGGCACGGGGGCCGCGTGGGCGTTCGACGAGATTCCGGTGTACGGCGGCTCCAAGGTGGGCTACGAGGACCGGGACCTGCTCGACGGCACCATCCTCGAAGAAGGCGTCCTCGTCGTGACCCCGGACGAGCCGTGGCGCGTGTTCATCGGCGACGGCGTGACCCCCGGTGGGCTGGAGGTGCATCCGAAGGGCTACGTGACGCACTTCGCCGAGGTGGCCAGCGCGGACACGAACCTCAACATGCACAGCTACAGCATCGAGTTCGGGCCGTGGAAGATGCACGGCGACGGCAACGAGTTCGACATCGACTACGAGGGCCGGGAGCACTGGTTGCGCTTCGTCCGGGACACGGGCGAGGCGTACCTGCGGTACGACTTCGACATCATCGACTCGACCCACTACCGCTTCTCGCTGGCGTGGGCGGGCGAGGGCTACGACTTCCCGCGGCTCCAGGTTTCGACCAACCTGGCGCAGGGCTACGTGGACGCGGACATCGAGCACGTGACGTACGAGCGGCCCGACCAGTCCCACCTCGTCATCCTCTACGAGGTGACGTACGACTACGAGGCGCTGGCGTTCCGGCTGTTCGAGACGGCGCGGCTGGCCTCCGGCGCGTACTTCGGCGTCCCGGTCATGGCCGAACACGGGGAGCAGGTGACGGGCGGACTGGTAGTGACGGGGCGGATGGAGAGCGTCTGGAGCGAGGAAGGCGAGGAGTTCCGGGACGAGTACACCCCCGGTAGCTTCACGCTGAATGGCGAGACGTGGACCAACCTGCCCGATCTCGACGGCTTCGTGACGCAGGACGACATCTCGGACATGCAGGACGCCATCGACTCCGCCGGCGATTCGGCGCTGGAGGCCATCGACGCGCTGAACGCGCACAAGGACGACGAGAACAACCCGCACGGCGTGACGCTGTTGCAGGCGTTCGACGCGGACCAGGACGAGGCCTGGGACGAGTGCGGCATCGGCATCTCCGGCGGGGACGGGGTTTCGGCGCTGAAAGGCTTCGGCCGGCTCATCGAGATGGAGACGGGAACGGTCCAGGGCGACTGGCACTTCGACGAGCGCCCGGAGCTTGGAACCAACGGCTTCGCCACCACGAACGAGGTTGCCGCCGCGGTGGCCGCGCACGCGGGGCGCACGGACAACCCGCACGGCGTGACGGCCGCCCA
>JAEEGL010772877.1_pt1 | contig 26071 bp, 20 predicted proteins | sample 9134231 | NCBI WGS metagenome assembly JAEEGL01 (sample SAMN16246548, study PRJNA631951) | gut metagenome | biome: gut microbiome; feature: rumen; material: fiber-attached | host: Bos | place: Iran: Karaj | collected 2018-10
CATAGATGGCCATCGGCGCGTGCAGATAATGCGGCGTGCAGATATGGACTACATCGATATCTTCCTGTTCCAGCATGGTGCGGTAATCCGTATAGCCGGCGCAGCCTAGCATTTGTACATCAGCCTGGACCTTTTCCTCGTCGATATCACAGACCGCGGCAAGCCGACAGTCCGGTAGCGCCTGGATCGCCCGCACATGGTTCATATGGATAGCGCCGAGGCCGATGACAGCACATGTAAAGGATTTCATATCAATAGGATCCCTCGGTATTCAAAGTAGTTTCTGTAGTGGTTTTGACAAAGCGGGACTCACGGATCTTCTGCTGCAGCAGTTCATAGTACAGATCCTCGTCCAGATCGCTCGGATCGACCCACTGATCGGTCCAGTAGGACAGATGCATGGCGTTGGAGATGGACAGCCCACGGATGCCTTCCTGGCCAGGTGCCAGGAGCGGCGTACCATGCAGAACAGCGGAGCAGAAGTTGTTCAGGATACCGACGTGCTGCGGATTCGGCCCATGGACGGGGACTTCGATCTTCCAGCATTCCGGATTGCCGAACCCACCGGTATAGGTCTCGTTGAACTCTTTTTCACTTACGCGGTTGCGCCAGAAGGTGATGGTATCATCTTCGACCACGATCTTGCCCTTGTCACCGGAGATCTCCAGACGGTTCGTACCCGGGGTCTCATGGGTGGAGGTGATGAACAGACCGGTGGCGCCATTCGGATATTCCGCATAGGCGGTGACATCGTTTTCGACTTCGATATCACGGCCGACACCGTATCTCATGAACGCACGGATGCGGGAAGGCATGCCGCAGATCCACTGCCAAAGATCCAGCTGATGCGGACACTGGTTCAGCAGAACGCCGCCGCCTTCACCGGACCAAGTAGCGCGCCACCCACCGGAATTGTAATAGCTCTGGGAACGGTACCAGTTGGTGATGATCCATACGACACGCTTCATTTCACCAAGTTCGCCGGACTCGATCAGTTCCTTGACCTTCTGATAGACCGGATTGGTGCGCTGGTTGAACATCATACTGAAGACACGGTCGGACTTGTCCGCGGCCGCGTTCATTTCCTTGACCTGCTTGGTATAGACGCCGGCGGGTTTTTCGCAGATGACATGCAGACCGCGGCCGAGCGCTTCGATGGCCAGCGGCGGATGGAAGTAGTGGGGGACCGCGATGATGACCGCATCGATTTTTGCCCCGGAGAAGAACTGATCGGTGTTTTCAAAGATCTCTACATCCGCGGGCAGCGTGCGGCGGGCCCAATCCCTGCGTTCTTCGCTGATATCGCAGACAGCGGCCAGTTTTCCTTCAGGCACTTTACCTGCCATGAAGCTGGCACAGTGCGTGGAACCCATATTACCAATACCAATGATGCCAAAACGTACTTGTTCCATGATAGACCTCCAAAATCAATGATTGGCGGCGATCGCTTTGAGGTTTTCAAAGCTGAAGGCCAGACAGTCGAACGGATCACGGCTGCAGGTGTCCTGTTCGATGACGATATCCTGTACATTTGCGTCCTCGCAGGCGCGGAAGCACTCTGCGAAGTCGATGTTGCCGGCGCCGATCTCGGCGATGACGGGTTTCTGCTCAATGACAGCGAAATCCTTGAAGTGACAGACTTTCATCCGATCCTTGACCTTGCGGATGTACTGCGCGGGACTTGCACCACCCATCTGGATCCAGAAGGTGTCAAGGATGAAATGGAAGTTCTCCGGATCCGTCTCCTCGATCAGATAATCCATGGGCAGGACACCGTCCCACTTCTCAAATTCCAGGTTATGGTTGTGATAGGCGAACTGCATGCCCTGATCTTTTATGCGGGCAGCGATGTCCCGCGTGTCAGCGATGAATTGTTTGAGCGCCTCAAGAGAACGACGGTATTTCGGCGGCATCATGCCCAGACCGATGGTATCGCATCCCATGAGCTTATGTTCATAGATCAACTGATCCAGATCGTTCTGCATGCGGTCGAAAGGACTATGCGTGCAGCAGACGTAGAGACCAAGCTCGTGGACGAGGTCGGCCAGCGCCTGCGGATCCATAGGACCGAAGCCGGAGATCTGGATATCATCGAACCCCAGGGCTTTGATCTTACGTAAACTCGCAGTAATATCTTCAGGCGTCCGGGTAAAATCCCGGATCGTATATAGCTGTGCACCCAATCGTATCATGAATCGTTTCCTTTCTGTTCATACTTTAGACATGATTACAGTGTATACTTTATATTTGATTATAGCATATCCTCGGTTTGATATCCATAGAAGATCATGAACTAAACGGTCTTTATTTTTTAAAGAAACTATGATATAATCAAATTTACTGTATACAAATCTTATGAGGAGTTTGGATATCCATGGCAAATAATAAATACAAACCTTCAGGAAAAGCACCGTTCTTCGGCGTCATAGGCATGATCCTTTTTGGATTGATCGGTGCTTTGGTGCTGTTGACCGGCTATCTGTACGGCATGAACCTCATGCCGAATATGGGACTGCGCATCCTGGTCTTCATAGGCGTGCTCATCCTGCTGTCCGGCTGGATGCACGGCCTGGTCAAAACAGGACGCATCCGTTCTCCGGGCAAAGCCTTCTGGCTCAGTTTCTTTTTGATCCTGATCGACTTGTATGCGGCCTGCATCCTGTATGTTGTGCTGGTGCATGATGCCTGGGAATTCCCAAGGGCTGAGTTCTGGAAGGAACATATCACCCTGGAAACGCCGAAAAAGTGGCTGTATCTGCTGCTGCATCCCGTAAAGCTCAAGGATTCCATGATCACCATCATGAAGGAAGGCTTCTTTACGGTCCGCGGTACCAAGATCGCGGGTGTGCCGCTGCTCATCATGTGGATCGTGGAAGTTCTGCTGTTCTTGTTGATCCCTTCCTTCAGGGCTATGTCCCAGGGCTATAAGATCTTCTCCGAGAAGCATAGACGCTGGCTGAACCAGACGGCGGAATTTACCTGTAACTATATCAAGGATCACCGTACGCTGCGCCGTCAGCTGATCAAGGGTGATACTTCCGGCCTCGATGAGATCCATTATTACAAGGTACAAGGTCAGGAAGCGCATGGTACCATCACATTCCATCATCATCGCGGCAAAGTCAGTCCGTTCGTATCCATGCAGATGGTCAAAGCCGTGCAGATCGGTCCGCGCCGCATCAAGCATTTTTATATCCCCATCCTGGAACAGTGGGATCTGGGTGAGGCGAAGGAAGAGGAGATCTTCGAACGTTTGCTTGAAGAAAGCGGTCTGACCCGTGAAAAAGTCACAGGCCGCGGCAACTATAAAGAAAGACTCTTCTGGCGGAGTAAGAAAGAGCAGATCCGCGGCACGATCAAGGAACGGGTCGAGAAGACCAACAACCGTGTCCAGGTCCGGGATTCCGGTACTTATAAGCATGGCGATGAAGTAGAAGGTCTCAACGAGGCTACCGTATACGCACCGGTCATTACCTCCGAAATGGAGCAGGAATATCTGGAGAAGAAAAAGCGGGAAGAGCAGGAGCGCGAGTGGGCAGAGAACCGCGAAGAGATCCGCAATCGCAAGAACAAGAGCAAACGTCGCAGTACTCGAATCAAATAAAGCATGTTTGGTTATATCAGAATATTAAAACCGGAGCTGAAGGTGCGGGAATACACAAGATACCGCGCGTTCTACTGCGGCGTGTGCAGACAGTTGAAATCCTCCTACGGGCTCAGTGGAGAACTTACATTGACGTACGACATGACCTTTTTGGTCATGCTGCTGAACAGTCTTTACGAGCCGGAAGAGAATGCGCGCAGAGGGCGCTGCGGCCTGCATCCGCTGACGAAGCGAGAGTTCATCTCCAGCGAAGCCACTGCCTACGGCGCGGATATGAACATCCTGCTGGCCTATTACAAACAGCTGGATGATTGGCGTGACGATCATGATCCTAAAGGTCTGGCGCTGTCGCAATTACTGAAGCGAAGAGCCCGCAGAGTCATCAGTCGATATCCCAGACAGGCGGAGACAGTACGTACTTGCCTGAAACAACTGTCACAGATGGAGCAGGACAGGATGCTGGATCCGGAAAAGGCGGCCGACTTGTTCGGTACACTTTTGGGCCGCATCTTCTGCTGGAAAGATGATGCGTGGCAGAAAACGCTGTACGAGATGGGGTTCCATATGGGCCGCTTCATCTATTTGGCTGATGCATTGGCTGATTTTGAGAAAGATCGCAAACATGGTTCCTATAATCCCTTTATAGAGCAGACGCCTTCGCCGGAGGAAGCAAAAGTGCTTTTAATGACATGTATGGCAGAGTGCGCCGCACGTTTTGAAACATTACCGGTCCTGCGCGACGCTGAGATCCTGCGCAATATATTGTACGCAGGGGTCTGGAGCGGGCTTCCCGGGCAGGACAATGAAGAAAGGTCAAAAGATGTTAAGTAAAGATCCTTATGATATTCTTGGAGTCAATCCGTACGCTTCGGATGATGAAGTGAAACGGGCATATCGTGAACTTGCGAAGAAGTACCATCCGGACCTTCATGTGGACAATCCCCTGGCGGAACTGGCACAGGAACGTTTTCAGGAGATCCAGGAGGCGTACGACACGGTCATGCAGGAGCGTGCTTCCGGGCGTCCGCATTCCTACCAGTCGGGCGGCAATCAGTCCGGTACATACGATCCATTTGGATTCGGCGGGAATTATAGCAACCAGGGTTATCAGAACGACTATAACAATAACTATAATAACTATCAACAGCGGCAGGATCAGTACCGCGGCAATGGAAGCAACAATGATCCTTGCAACTGCTGTATGGAACTGTGGTGTCTGGACAGCCTGTGCGAATGCATGGGAGGCGATCTGATCCGATGCTGCTGAACAAGAGCAGGAAGATCGCACTGTTGGGGCTGTTGCTGGCCATCAACCAGATCTTTATCATCCTGGCTGCGGTCCTGGATATCAGCAGTCTCAGTTTCCTTGCTGTGGCCGCACTGGTCATAGGCATCGCAGTGCTGGAAAGCGGCCTGCGCGACGGCGCCATCTTCTTTGTCGCGTCGTGTCTTTTGGGGCTGGTCCTGTGCCCACAGCCGCTGTACATCGTTTCCTACGCAGGCATGGGCTTGTATGTGCTGTTGAAAGAATTCCTTGAGAAGAAGTTCAAGGGCCGCTGGTCCCGTTGGCTGCTATGGGCAGTGAAACTTCTCGGGTTCAATCTATATTTTGTGCCGCTGCTGCTTTTGTTTCCTCAGATCCTTTTGGAAGCCGGCGAAGGCAGGCATCTATTGATCGTGATATGGCTGATGACACAGGCTGCCGTCATCCTGTGCGATATCGTGTATGATCGTGTCCTGGTCCTGTATCGGGAGCGGATCAGAAAAGGGAAATTTTCAGGAGGTGCACCCCTTTGAATGATGACGAATTAAAGAAAAAGAAAATAAAAGCGGCGATCATTTATGGCGTCGTCGTGATCGTGCTGATGATCCTGATCAATCGATTCATGAATTCCATGCAGACCGAAGAGGTCCTGTACAGCGAATTCAAGAACATGGTCAGTGACGGTAAAGTCGCCGCGGTCGAGATCGATACCAGCAGTGGAGAGATCAACTTTAAGGTCCAGGGAGATGAGTATAAGATCTACATCACGGACCCGACGGAAGATCTGACCACGATCACTGCATATATCGAGAAATACAATGTGCCGGAGTATACCGGTGTCAAGACCGAGACGAATATCTGGCTGTCCCTGCTGATTCAGTGGGTGCTGCCGCTGTTGATCTTCGCCATTCTGTGGCGGTTCGTGGCCAAGGGCCTTACCAAAAATATGGGCGATTCCATGTCCTTTGGTAAGAGCAATGCCAAGATCTATGCTGAGAACGAGACTGGTGTACGTTTTGCTGACGTCGCGGGCGAGGATGAAGCAAAGGAATCCCTGGAAGAGATCGTAGATCTGCTGCACAATCCGCAAAAGTATACGGAGATCGGTGCGCGCATGCCGAAAGGCGCGCTGCTGGTCGGCCCTCCCGGTACGGGTAAGACCCTGCTGGCCAAGGCTGTCGCCGGTGAAGCGGGTGTCCCGTTCTTCTCCATGTCCGGTTCTGAATTCGTGCAGATGTTTGTCGGTATTGGTGCAGCCCGCGTCCGTGATCTGTTCAAACAGGCGCAGGAGAAGGCACCGTGTATCGTCTTTATCGATGAGATCGATGCGATCGGCCGCAGCCGTGACCAGTCGCTGTCGACCAATGATGAGCGTGAACAGACACTGAACCAGCTGCTTACAGAGATGGACGGTTTCGATTCTTCGAAGGGTGTCGTGATCCTTGGCGCTACGAACCGCCCAGAGATCCTGGATCCGGCGCTGCTGCGTCCCGGCCGTTTCGACCGCCGCGTCATCGTAGAGATCCCGGATTATCCCGGCCGTCTGGCGATCCTGAAAGTGCATGCGAAGAAGATCCGCATGTCCGACAGCGTCAACCTGGATGCGATCGCGAAGACCACACCTGGTGCGTCTGGTGCGGATCTTGCCAATATCATCAACGAAGCAGCCCTGCTGGCTGTCCGTAAAAACCGCAAGATGGTCGAGCAGTGGGACCTGGAAGAGGCGTTGGAAGTGGTTATCGCCGGTAACGTGAAGAAGGACCGCGTCCTGTCTCCGAAGGAAAAACGTTCCGTCGCTTATCACGAACTGGGACATGCATTCCTTGCACATATCCTGCCCTGCGCGGACGAAGTGCATAAGATCACGATCATCCCCCGTACGAAGGGCGCTTTGGGTTATACCATGCAGCTGCCGGGCGAGGAGAAATACCTTGTCACTCGGGAGGAGATGGAGGATCAGATCGCGGTATCTCTGGGCGGACGCGCTGCGGAAGAAGTCATGCTGGGCCAGGTCTCGACCGGTGCCGCCAACGACATCGAACAGGCGACTACCACAGCCCGCCGCATGGTCACGATCTATGGCATGACAGACCGTTTCGACATGGTCGGCCTGGAATCTACGTCCAGCCAATATCTGGATGGACGCCCGGTCTCCAACTGCAGTGCGGAGACGCAGACCCAGATCGATCAGGAGATCCTTTCGATCGTAAAGAAACAGCATCAACGGGCGATCAGCCTTCTTTTGGAAAACAAGGACAAGATCCAGGCACTCTCCGAATACCTGTTGGAAAAGGAAACGCTGACAGGCGAAGAATTCCTGCGCATCCTTGCGGAAAATTCATAATCAGAGCAATATCATGGCAAGCAGTACAAAGAAGAAAAAAGTATGGGTCCTCATCATCGCCGCAGTCGTTCTCATCGCTGCGGCGATCGGTGCGTGGTTGTATTTCCATCGTCCTGTAGAGGAAAAAGATTCTCTGAAGACGGTATCTCTGGAAAATGCTTCAGTTGGCGATATCGTTCTTTTTGGGTCTTATGAACAGGACGATGATATGTCTAACGGAGAAGAGCAGATCGCCTGGGACGTATGGGCTAAGGAGGACGGTAAGCTTCTTTTGGTCAGCCACTACGGACTGGAAAACAAACAATATAACTACGAACCGGCGGAACTGACGTGGGAGGAATGCTCCCTTCGTACCTGGCTCAACGAGGACTTTTATCAGGGACACTTTACGGATCAGGAACGTGAAAAGATCGCACTCAGCCACCTGACGACAGAAGACAATGTCCGATGGGGCACAGATGGCGGCAACGATACCGATGATTACGTATTTCTTCTCTCGACCAGGGAACTCCAACAATATACGAACCAACCTCTGGACCAGAAAGACCCTATGCGCGAAACACAGCCGACAGCTTATGCAGTGGCGAACCGCGCCTGGTACAGCGGACTGGAAGGTTACGGCAAGAACAGCATCTTCTGGTGGACCCGCTCACCTGGACCCAGGAAAGACTGCGTTGCCTGCGTCATGGGCGACGGCGTAGTCATGGACGGCAACCAATCCTGTTACGTCAGCCAGGACCACTTCTCGGTCCGACCCGCCCTCTGGCTGGACCTGACCAAGTAAACAAGACTTGCAAAGTGAAAAACAGTATGCTATACTGACACTGTAATCTCTATAGTGCTTATGCGCAGACATGCTGCGCATACATGGACTACTTTTACGGATCTGAAAAGATCCGTATTTTTTTACTCTTACAGTGTCACAAACTCTATCCACCGCGTTGTGCTTGCACATAAGCGGTGAAGAGAGTTTGTGACACGCCCCCCATACGAGGACAGAAGCGACGCAGGAGCGAAAGTCCGAGTATGGGGGAGGCATGCAGGAGTGCGAAGCACGAAGCATGCCGTAAGAAAGATCAGTATCACAAACCCGAAGGGCTTGTGGACAGAGATCAATGACCCTTTGGAACCCGCCCCATACGAGGACAGAAGCGACGCAGGAGCGAAAGTCCGAGTATGGGTGAGGTTACGCGAAAGCGTCCACCCTGGAGGCAGACTCTCTATAAAGATTTCATCAACTAAAACAAATTCCCCAAATTCACTATTGACAAAAATATCAGTCAGCAGTATAATACTTTATGCTGAGTTGATGAACGAAGTCACTTTCAGCGATACTGGGCAATCGCCAAGCGGTAAGGCACTGGACTCTGACTCCAGCATTCGTAGGTTCGAATCCTTCTTGCCCAGCGACTAAAGAGTGAAGGACCAAAAGGTTTTTCACTCTTTATTGTTATATCAGGAAAGGTTTATATCCTATGTTCGACGATCAATACTATTACAAACTCTTGAATGCCCGCGCCGATGCGCGTTATTACAAAGAACGCGAGCAGCTGGAATGGATCGCCAAAGAAATGAAGATCCACAAAGGGCCCAAAGAAGCCAGGATGCGCTATGCAAGGTCTGTCGCTCAGTTTCTCTTAAGCTGCATCGACATCGAACAGAAGTGGGGCGAAGAGTATTTCTGTCTGGCATCTGAAGAACAGCTCAAGCACGATCAGGAACGTTTGTATACCGAGATCATGCCCGAACGTTATGTGCGTTCCATCTGGAACCCGTCTTTCGCCGCAAAGGTCCTGGGGGCTGACTGCGGCCCCATCCTGTCCGCCGTCGCGGCTTCCATGTTCGAGAACATCGTCAGTGCATATCGGCACATGCGCTTTGCTATGCACTGGAACCAGGAAATGTTCCTGAACCTGTTCCAACTGCTGAATCAGGATCGCAAGATATCCGTCGAGGAGATCCGCGAACTCATGAACAGTCAGTATGAGAGATGCGCAAAGGAAAAGATGGCAGTATACTTGCATATCAAGTATGATTTCCAGAACCGCACCAGCAAGGACATCATCGAGACGTTGGACTGGTCCGATCCTATCAATCTATATACGCTGGGCTGCTATGTGTCAGAGGACGCACGCCGCCGCAGTGATTACATGAAATCCCTTTCGGATGAGCAGATCCATACGATGGCCGATCAGCTGGTGCAGGATTTCCGCCGCGGTTTCTTCCAGGGCGGACGGGATATTCTGGCCAAGCGAGTGGTAGGGATCTGCTATCCCCTGGGCATGGAACGACTGGTGCGGGAAGTCATCCAGCTGTTCCGCTCGGAGATCCATTATATATCCTACATCATGCGTATCGATGCGGATCCGGTCAATCCTCAATATGATGCGGATCACGCAAATGATATGGCCTGTCTGGTCGATGAACTGTGCTGTAAAGAAGCACTGGACAGCGGCCTGAACGAATTACAGGCAAATGCAGAAATGGTCGATGCAGCCGGAGGCTATGCCGTGATCATCGATCCGTTGCAGAAAACGGCAGTCGCTCCAGTGGAACCCTCTTCCGACAGAGTGGTCCCGGACGAAACGCAAAAAGCGATCTATGAAGGTTTCCAAAACGGTTATGCTTCGTTGATCAACAAGTTTTTCTCCGCTTCAACTATGAGCCACGCGGAATTGGAAGTGCCCGTGCAGCTGTCGGAAGCACGGACTGAAGTACCAGAAGGAGAGTATGAGAATGTATGATCTGATCATTATCGGCGGCGGCCCAGCCGGTATGACCGCTGCCCTGTATGCATCCCGCGCGGATCTGGACGTTCTGTTACTGGAACGCGGTGTCGTCGGCGGTCAGGTGATCAATACCTACGAAGTAGATAATTATCCTGGGTTCCCCAAGATCAACGGAGCGGAACTGATGATGCATTTCTCCGAGCATGTGGAGCAGCATCAGGTCGACATCCGTTACGAAGAAGTCACAGATCTGGAACTTGGCGATACGGTCAAGCGTGTCCGGACCTATAATGGAGAATATGAGGCCAAGGCTGTCCTGTACTGTGCAGGAGCATCTCCCAAGCCACTGGGTGTGCCTGGAGAGGATACATACCGTGGACGCGGTGTTTCCTATTGCGCTACTTGTGATGGCGCTTTCTTCCGCGGCCGTACCGTTGCTGTCGTTGGCGGTGGCGATACCGCTGCTGAAGATGCGGCTTACCTGGCCCGGGCATGTAAGCAGGTCTACGTGATCGTTCGGAAACCTTACATGCGGGCGGCAGCTTCCCTGCAGCGCAAGCTGAAAGAACTGGATAACGTCAGCATTCTGTTTGAAAGCGTCGTGCGTGAGATCAAGGGTGACGGCATGTTCGTTACCGAGTTGGATCTGATCCGGGCTGGCAAAGAAGAGACTTTGGCTGTCGATGGCGTTTTCGCGGCCATCGGTGTCGTTCCGGAAACGGGCCTGCTGAAGGGTAAAGTCGATACTTGCAATCAAGGTTTCATCGCCACAGATGAATATATGATGACGTCCATTCCAGGCGTCTTCGCGGCCGGTGACGTCATTCAGAAAGTACTGCGTCAGATCATTACCGCTGCCGCGGATGGAGCGGTAGCAGTAGCAGGGGTCCTGCATTATTTCGACCGTTAACAAAAGGAGAGCCACATGAACCGCAGATTGAATACGGAGAATATGAAACGCTTGTTTCAGGCTGTCGTATCATTACAGAATGAAGAAGAATGTGCCCGCTTTTTCGAAGATATCTGCACGATCCACGAACTGGAATCGATGGCGCAGCGTCTTGAGGTCGCCGTTCTGCTGAAAGAAGGTATCACCTATCAGGAGATCAGCGACCGTACCGGCGCGTCCACTGCCACGATCAGTCGGGTCGGCCGTGCGCTCAACTATGGGGAAGAAGGGTACGATATCGTGCTGGAGCGCCTGCAGTCGCAGGAGCAATAGGGCGTATTATAAAAGAATAAACGGACCATGACCGTATCATGGCCGTTTTTTTAGTAAAGGAAATGACATGGATAAATATCAGAGTCTGAATGAAATGCAGAAAAGAGCGGTGTTCCAGACGGAAGGCGCTGTGCTGATCCTGGCAGGTGCCGGTTCCGGCAAGACCCGTGTGCTGACCCACCGTATGGCCTATCTCATCGAGGAGATCATGGTACCGTCATACCATATCCTGGCGATCACGTTCACGAATAAAGCGGCCAAGGAAATGAAGGACCGCGTAGAACGGCTGATCGGAGATCAGGCGAAGGATGCGTGGGTCTCCACGTTCCATTCTGCATGCATCCGCATCCTGAAGCGCCATGCGGATAAACTGGGCTATGAGAACGGTTTCACGATCTACGACCCGGAGGACCAAAAGGCGTTGATCCGCCGGATCCTGAGGGACCTGAACCTTAACGAGAAAATGTTCACGCCGAAAACACTGCTGACTGCGATCAGCAATGCCAAGGATGAACTGATCACGGCGGACCGCTATGAGCAGATGGCGGGATCGGATCCGTTCAAAAGCAAGGTCGCGATGATCTATCATCAGTATCAGAAACTGCTGTTCGAAAACCAGGCCATGGACTTTGACGATATCATCGTCAAAACGGTGCAGCTGTTCCGTTCATTTCCTGAAGTGTTAGATTATTATCAGGAGAAGTTCCGCTATATCATGGTGGACGAGTATCAGGATACCAATATGGCGCAGTATCATCTGATCCGGCTTTTAGCAGGCAAGTACGGCAATCTGTGCGTCGTGGGTGATGATGACCAGAGCATCTACAAATTCCGCGGCGCCAATATCCGCAACATCCTGGATTTTGAGAAGGATTTCCCGGACTGCATGGTCGTGCGGCTGGAGCAGAACTATCGTTCCACGAAGAAGATCCTGCTGGCGGCGAACGCGGTCATCCGCAACAATGAAGGCCGTAAGGATAAGACCTTGTGGACCGAAAACGAGGAGGGCCGGCCGATCACGGTGTATGAAGCCGGTACGGAGAAGGATGAGGCCGCTTTCGTTGCGAGCACCATCCACGATCTGAAAGACCGGGAAGCCATGTCCTATAAAGATATCGCGATCCTGTACCGCACCAATGCGCAGTCCCGTGCACTGGAAGAAGGATTCCTGTTCGCGAACATTCCGTATCGTCTGTACGGGGGCACCCCCTTCTATCAGCGTCGTGAGATCAAGGATCTGCTGTGCTATCTGCGGTTGATCGTCAATGATAAGGATTATACGGCCTTGGAACGTGTCATCAACGTACCGAAGCGAGGCATCGGCACGACCACGTCCGAACGGCTTCGTGCCTTCTGCCTGGAACATGAGATGGGTGTCAGCGAGGCGATCCCTGCCTGCAGGAACGATGCGGATATGAAGCGTGCTTCCAAGAAACTGGATCTTTTCGCAGAGCTTTTGGAGGATCTGAGGGCATATCGTGATGGACATTCCTTGACCGAACTCATCGATTATCTGATCGACACCACCGACTATCATTCCTACTTGAAAGAAGAGGATGAGGAGCGGTATGAAGACCGTGTCCAGAATATCGAAGAACTGACCAACCGTGCGGCGGAATTTGTAGAGCAAAGCGAGGATGCTTCTCTGGAAGCGTTCCTGGATGAACTGTCCTTGGTCGCCGCGATCGATTCTTTCGAAGAGGGAGCGGACGCCGTTTCTCTGATGACGCTGCACAGTGCCAAAGGCCTGGAGTTCCCTATCATCTTCATCTGCGGTATGGAGGATGGTGTCTTCCCAGGCTATATGAGTATGATGGCTGAGGATGAGGAAGAGATGGAAGAGGAGCGCCGTTTGTGCTATGTGGGTATCACCCGGGCGCAGCGCCGTCTGTATCTGACACATGCCGGGTCCCGCAGGGTACACGGGGTCGAACAGATCTCCAAGCCATCCCGATTCCTCAAGGAGCTGCCGGAAGAACTCGTTGAGAGGACGTTCTTTCATCAGGAACCTGTGCAGGAACCCAAACGGCGGCAGTTCGTACAGACGCCGGACGTACGCATCCAGAACCGCTATGTGCCCGGCGGTACCATCCGCAGAGAAAAGCCTGTGATCCAGCAGACGCCGCAGCAGGTGGAACAATTTGCGGTGGGCGATCTGGTCACGCATAAGAAATTCGGACTGGGTACGGTTCTGGAAGTGACCTCCGTCAACGCGGATTATCAGGTCCGTGTACGATTCGTCAAAGTGGGAGAGAAGACATTGTTCGCAAAACTGGCAGGTCTGAAGAAAGTGACAGAATAAAAGGGGATACCATGTCTGATATCGATCGCATGAAAGAACTGGTCCGTATCCTGAAGGAAGCGGCCTATCAATACTATCAGAAGGACACGGAGATCATGTCCAACTTCGAGTACGACGCGCTGTATGATGAGCTCGTCGCGCTGGAAGCGAAGACCGGTACGATCCTGTCCGGCAGCCCAACACAAAATGTCGGCTATGAGGTCCGCAGCCAGCTGCCAAAGGTCCGTCATGAGAGCCCTATGCTTTCCTTGGACAAGACCAAGGATCGGGACGCGCTCAAAGCATGGCTCGGTGCGCAGACAGGCCTTCTGTCCTGGAAGATGGATGGATTGACGGTGGTTTTGACCTATCGTGACGGCCAGTTGGAACAGGCTGTGACCCGCGGCAATGGGGAAATCGGTGAAGAGATCACAGCCAATGCCCGTGTGTTCCGCAATGTGCCGCTCAGGATCCCGTTCCAGGGGACGCTGGTACTGCGTGGTGAGGCGGTCATGAGCTATGCCGAATTCGACCAGATCAATGAAGGGTTGGATCCGGATGCACAGTACAAAAATCCGCGTAATCTCTGCAGTGGCAGCGTTCGCCAGTTGGATCCGCGCATCACGGAGCAGAGAGGGGTGTACTTCATCGCGTTCGGGCTGGTCTCTGCCGAGAACGGTCCTGATTTCGAGGACAGAAAGTTCAATCAAATGACGTTTCTGAAGGAGCAGGGATTCCAGACCGTCGAGACGTGCGTCGTGACCGGGGACACCATCCTGGATGAGGTACAGGCCTTCAGCGACCGCGTCCGGACGCAGGAATTCCCCTCGGACGGCCTGGTGCTGACGTATGATTCCTTGTCCTATTCGGCTTCACTGGGACGTACCGCTAAATTCCCCCGGGACTCCTATGCTTTCAAATGGCAGGATGAGACGGCGGACACCACCTTGCTGGACATCGAGTGGAACACGTCCCGGACCGGATTGATCAATCCGGTCGCCATCTTCGCTCCGGTGGAACTGGAAGGGACCACGGTGCAGCGCGCCAGTCTGCACAACGTCAGTATCCTGGAAGAACTGGAACGGGGTCTGGGCGATACCATGGCTGTATATAAAGCAAATATGATCATTCCGCAGATCGCGGAAAACAAGACGAAGAGTGGAAACTATGTGTTGCCCGACACATGTCCGCGCTGCGGCGGTGAAGCCGTCATCGTGGAAAGCGCCGGCACGCGTGTGCTGATGTGCAGCAATCCGGCATGTCCGGCTAAGCTGGTGCAGGCATTTACGCACTTCGTTTCCCGCGGAGCCATGAATATCGACGGTTTGTCCGAGGCGACCATCGAAAAGCTGGCGGAACTTGGGTGGCTGACTCGTTTCGGGGATCTGTTCCGCCTGAAAGAGCATAAAGAAGAACTGATGCAGCTGGATGGTTTTGGAGCCAAGTCCGCGGACAAACTGCTGGATTCCATCGAACGGTCCCGTACAACGGAGTTCTATCGTGTCATCGGAGCTCTGGGGATCAATGGCGTGGGAGAGGCCAGTGCGAAGGTCCTGGGACGCTATTTCAAGCAGGACATCAGTCAACTGCGTCAGGCGGATGAGGAGGAACTTGCAGGGGTGGAAGGCTTCGGTCAGATCACCGCACATTCCATCGTCAGTTTCTTCCACACCCCGGCCAATATCGAGATGCTGGACGATCTGCTGCCGTTCCTTATGATCGCGCCGCCGGAAGAAGAAAGCGGAGAGAAGCCACTGGAAGGTCTGCAGTTCGTCATCACCGGTGCCGTGCATCGGGTACCGAACCGCAAAGCTCTGCAGGATCTGATTGAACAGATGGGCGGCAAAGCTGCTTCCGCGGTCAGTGCGAAGACCAGTTTCCTGATCAACAACGACGCACTCAGCACCTCAGGAAAGAACAAAAAAGCAAAAGAACTGAATGTTCCGATCATTACAGAAGATGAGTTCTTTGAAAAGTTCCATATCACAGTATAAAAGTCCCATATCACACCCTGTGTGCATTTTGAGCATCCCATGCGAAGTAAGCACACAGGGTGTTTTATGGGACTCTTACTTTGATTGTGGAACTTTAACGAAAAAAATTACAAAAACACTGTTATTTTGGAAAATAGTATGATAGAATGTATACAAATCTATGTCTGAAAGAGGGGTCCTATGAACAAAGAAGCAAACGACTTTGTATGGGGTGCCGATCAGCAGGAGCTTCCGCGTTACTTGTTCCACGAGGGAACCACGACGAAAGCCTATCAATATCTGGGCGTGCATTTCGATCCGGCCACGGGCGAAGGTGTCTTCCGGGTATGGGCGCCGCACGCGCGCAATGTGACGGTCATCGGTGAGTTCAACAACTGGAACATGTACGAAGGTGGCATCTCCATGCAGCGCAGCCCCGGCGGGATCTGGGAAGGTGCAGCCCATGGACTCTACGAGTTCATGATGTACCGCTACTGTATCGAGACGGCTTCCGGCGAGCGCATCGTCAAAAGCGATCCTTTCGGCTTCCACATGGAAGAAAGGCCCTCCACGGCCAGCAAGGTCTACAGCCTGGAAGGGTACGAGTGGCACGATGAAGGCTGGATCCGCGACAGAGAAGCGCATCCTGTCTATGACCGGCCGGTGAACATTTATGAGGTCAACCTGGGCTCCTGGCGTACCTACGAAGACGGACATCATTTCTCCTACCGCAAGCTGGCGGAGGAGCTGGTCCCTTACGTCAAGGATATGGGGTATACGCATATCGAGTGTATGCCGCTGTCGGAATTCCCCTTCGATGGTTCCTGGGGCTATCAGGTCATCGGGTATTATGCTCCGACGTCCCGTTATGGCACACCGAAAGATCTCATGTATTTCATCGATCAGTGCCATCAGAACGGCATCGGTGTGATCATGGACTGGGTCCCGGCGCATTTTCCGAGGGATGCGGCCGGACTGGCCAAGTTTGATGGGCAGGCACTGTACGAGCATCCGGATCCGCAGCGCGGAGAGCATCCGGAGTGGGGCACGCTGATCTTCGATTACGGTCGTAACGAGGTCAAGAGCTTCCTCATTTCCAACGCGCTCTATTGGCTGGATATGTACCATATCGATGGCCTCCGGGTCGATGCCGTCGCCAGTATGCTGTACCTGGACTACGGCCGTAAGGCGGGCGAGTGGAAGCCCAACAAATACGGCGGGAACGGGAACCTGGAAGCGGTCGAATTCCTGAAGCAGCTCAATACCGCGGTCTTCCGAGAGCATCCGGGCGTCATGATGGTCGCAGAGGAATCCACCACATGGCCGAGCATCACCAAGCCGGTGGATCAGGACGGTCTGGGCTTCAACTTCAAGTGGAACATGGGTTGGATGAACGATATGCTCAAGTATATCGCCATGGATCCATATTTCCGCGGGAACAATCATAACCTGGTCACGTTCTCCATGACCTACGCGTTCTCCGAGAACTTCGTGCTGCCGTTGTCGCACGACGAAGTGGTCCACGGCAAGAAGAGCCTCATCAATAAGTGGCCGGGTCCCTATAACGATCAGTTCGCCAACTTGAGGGCTTTCCTTGGCTACATGATGGTCCATCCGGGCAAGAAGCTGCTGTTCATGGGCGGTGAGTTCGGCCAGTACATCGAATGGAAGTACGATCAGGGCCTGGACTGGCTGCTGCTGGGGTACGATATGCACCGGAAGTTCAAGGATTACGTCAGTGCCATCAACCACTTCTACAAGGAAAACGCACCGTTGTACGAGATCGAGAACAGCTGGGATGGTTTCTCCTGGATCAATGCCGACGACCACGACAATAACATCCTGTCGCTGCGCCGGGTGGATCGAAATTCCGGCGAGATCGTAGCGGTGGTCAACTTTTCACCGATCCGCAGGGAGCACTACCGCATCGGCGTCTACAAGCATGCCATGTATCATGAAGTGCTGACCAGCGATGATGAAAAGTTCGGCGGCGGCGGATTCCACAATCCGTCCACCATCAAGAGCGAAGAGATCCCCTGCGATGGATATGAGTGTTCTCTGGAACTTACGGTACCGCCTTTTGCCTGCATCTATCTGAAACCGGGCCGCAAGCTGGCGCGCAAGAAGATAGAAAAGCCCAAAAAGGCATCTGCGAAGAAGACCGGAGCCTGAATCAGGTTCTGAACATACAAGCCACTATACAACTCAATAATAGAACGGAGGAGCATGTATGCGCAACAAAAAACAGACAATCGCTATGCTGCTGGCAGGCGGACAGGGCACCCGTTTGGGCGTCTTGACAGCGGATGTCGCAAAGCCGGCGATCCCCTTTGCCGGAAAGTATCGTATCATCGATTTTCCCTTAAGCAACAGTATCAATTCCGGTATTGATACTGTCGGCGTCCTGACCCAGTATCGTCCGTTGGAGCTGAACGCGTACATCGGCAACGGCCAGGCCTGGGATCTGGACCGTGATGACGGAGGCGTTTCCATCCTGCCGCCGTATATGACCGGAAAAGAAGGCGAATGGTATAAAGGTACCGCCAACGCCATCTATCAGAACATCAACTTCGTGGACCGCTACGATCCTGAGTACGTCGTAGTCCTGTCCGGCGACCATATCTACAAGATGGATTATTCCGAGATGGTCCGCTACCATCAGGAAAAGGGCGCGGCCTGCACCATCGCCGTCCGCAACGTTCCTCTGGAAGAGGCCAGCCGCTTCGGTATCATGAACACCCGCGGCGACAACGAGATCTTCGAGTTCGAAGAGAAGCCGAAGCATCCGAAGTCGACCAAAGCCTCCATGGGCGTGTATGTCTTCACCTGGTCCGTCATGCGTGACTGCCTGATCCGCGATGAAGCGAATCCCGAGTCTGAGAACGACTTTGGTAAGAACATCATCCCGATGATGCTGGAAGAGGGCGACAAGATCTATGCGTATGAGTTCGATTCCTACTGGAAAGACGTCGGAACCATCGAATCCCTGTGGGAGTCCAATATGGAAGTGCTCAACGGTGAAGAGGGCATCGAGCTGGCCGATCCTGACTGGCGCATCTATTCCCGCAACCCGAACGAGCCGCCGCACTATGTTGCTGACAATGCCGTCATCAAGAATTCCATGATCACTGAAGGTTCCCGCATCTATGGCGACGTGGAGAACTCCATCATCTCCTACGGCGTTTATGTCGGCCCCGGCGCTACCGTGCGCAATGCCGTGATCATGCCGGATGCCCGCATCGAAGCAGGCGCCGTCGTGGATTATTCCATCGTCGGTCAGGAAGCTGTCATCGGGGCAGGTGCCCGTGTCGGTCTGCCGATGAATGAGTGCAAGAAGGGCGATATCGCCGTAGTCGGCAGCGAACGTACTGTGAGCGCCGGCGCTGTTGTCGCACCTGGCGAAATGCTGGCTGAAAACAGATAAGCAAGAGGGAGGATCCATTATGAAAAACACAATGGCAATCATCTTTGCCTATAAAAATGATGAGCAGTTAAAAGCGCTCACCCAGCTTCGTACCGTATCCTCTCTGCCTGTCGCAGGAAGATATCGTGTCGTTGATTTCTCTTTGTCCAACCTGGTCAATTCCGGCATCACGAAAGTCGGTATGATCACCCGCAGCAACTACCAGTCTTTGATGGACCACGTCGGTTCCGGTAAAGAGTGGGAACTGTCCCGTAAGCGTGATGGTCTGTACATGCTGCCGCCGTTCTCACAGCAGGACAGCGTAGGCCTCAATTCCCGCGGCCGTGTGGAAGCGCTGATCAACGCTTTGACGTTCATCCGCAAATCCAGCAGCGAGTACATCATCCTCCACGATTCCGATTCCATTTTCAATACCACCTATGATGATATGCTGAAGTATCATAAGGAGAAGGATGCGGATATCACGGTCATGTACCAGCATGGTGATTTCGCTCCGGAAGCCAACGAGGAGACCTGCTACTTCCAGTTCAACGAGGATGGCCGCATCATCGATGTCGCCATCGATCCTACGACCGGCCGTGAGAACCGTTCCATCGGTGTCGTCATCATGAAGAAGACGCTGCTGGAAAGCCTGATCCACGATTGCGCTTCCCATAACCTGGTCAGCTTCCGTCGTGACATCCTGCAGCGCCGTGTCAACGATCTGAAGATCTATGGCTATCGTTATGACGGTTATATCTCCAGCATCAGCACGATCGCTTCTTACTTCAAAGCCAACATGGACATCCTGGATCCGAAGGTCCGCGATGAACTGTTCTACAAAGAGCACACCATCCAGACCAAGATCCGTGATGAAGTGCCCACCGTGTATCGCGGCAACAGCCGGGTCAAGAACTCGCTGATCGCCGATGGCTGTGTGATCGAAGGTACGGTCGAGAACAGTATCATCTTCCGCGGCGTACACATCCGTAAGGGAGCGGTGGTCCAGAATTCCATCATCATGCAGGATTCGGAGATCCAGGATGGATCCCAGCTCAACTACGTGATCACCGATAAGGACGTCGTCATCCGTGAGAACCGCAAGCTCTACGGATTCGAACTCTTCCCGATGGTACTTTCTAAGGGCAGTGTAGTGTAATTTCACATGGTAAAAGGAACCCGAGAGGGTTCCTTTTTATATTGACAGTTTGTATTTGACGACATACATTTTTTGTGCTATAATACATTTTTGCGTAACATGATAACACCAATTAGGAGGTTATACATATGAAAGTCTTATTTGCGGCTTCTGAAGCGGTACCGTTCATCAAGTCCGGCGGACTTGGAGATGTAGCCGGTGCTTTGCCGCCTGCTTTGCGTAAAAAGATGATCGGGGCACGTGTCGTCCTGCCTCTGTACCAGGAGATCCCGCAGGAATTAAAGGACACGATGCATTTCGTGAAGGAGATCTGGGTCCCGTTGGCATGGCGCAGCCAGTACTGCGGTATTTTTGAGGCCAAGGTGGGTCAGGTCACCTATTATCTGCTGGACAACCAGTATTATTTCGGCCGCCGCGGCCTGTATGGTCATTTCGATGATGCGGAACGCTTTGCGTTCTTCTCCAAGGCGGTCCTGGAGATCATCCAGTACATCGACTTCCAGCCGGATGTCATCCATTGCAACGACTGGCAGACGGCCATGATCCCGATCTACCTGAATCATTTCTACAAGACCATCGGGGATCCGTACAAGGATGTCAAGACCGTGCTTACGATCCACAACATCCAGTATCAGGGCGTCTTCCCGGACAACGTCACCGAGTACGTCCTGGGTCTGCCGCGTGAATATTTCACTGGCGGTTACCTGGATTTCGGCGGCTGCGTCAATTTCCTGAAGGCCGGTATCCTTTCGGCCGACTGGGTCACCACTGTCAGTCCGACCTATGCGGAAGAGCTGCAGTATGAGTTCTACGGCTACGGCCTGCAGGACATCATCCGCACCGAACGCGCCAAGGTCAGCGGTATCATCAATGGTATCGACTACAATTTCAACGATCCTGAAAAGGATCCGCACCTGTTTGCGAACTATTCCATCGACGATCTGTCCGGAAAAGAAGAGAACAAGATCCGTCTGCAGGAAATGCTGGGACTGCCTGTCAATCCCAACGTGCCGATGATCGCCATGGTCACCCGTCTGGCGGACCACAAAGGCCTGGATCTGATCGCGTCTGTTCTGTATGAGATCCTGTCCGAGGACGTACAGTTCGTCGTGCTGGGCACCGGCGCCTGGGAATATGAAGAAATGTTCCGTAAGGCACGCGAGAGCTTCCCGACGAAGGTCTCTGTCAACCTGGCCTTCAACATCGATCTGGCGCAGAAGATCTACGCCGGCGCGGATCTGTTCCTCATGCCTTCCAAGAACGAGCCTTGCGGCCTGTCTCAGATGATCTCCATGCGCTACGGCACACTGCCGATCGTGCGTGAGACCGGCGGCCTGAAAGATACTGTCGAGCCGTACAACGAGTTTACCGGCGAGGGCACCGGCTTCAGTTTCCATGACTATGTAGCCCAGGATATGCTGCATGTCATCCGTAATGCTCTGAAAGTCTTTTACGAGAAGGAAGCTTGGACCGGCCTTATGAAGAACGCCATGTCCAAGGACTTCAGCTGGAATATTCCCGCAAGAGAATACCTGGCCCTGTACAGGCTGATCACAGGAAAACGATAAAAGAAACTTGAAACAGTAGGAGAAATATATGGATAAAAAACAACTGAGATCCTTGATCGCAGGTAAACTCAGCCGCCATTATGGTGTCGAGCCGAGAAATGCAACCAAGAACCAGATGTACCATACCTGTGCACTGGTAGTTCGCGATCTGATGATGGAGAAATGGAACAAGACCCAGAAAGAGATCGAGAAAAAGCATGCCAAGCAGGTCTGCTATCTGTCTTTGGAGTTTCTGATCGGTAAATCCCTGAAAAATAATATCTACAACCTGGGCCTGACGGACGAATTCGAGTGCGTGCTGAAGGGCATGGGATTGGAACTGCAGGACCTGGTCGACGTCGAAGAGGACGCTGCTCTGGGTAATGGCGGTCTGGGCCGTCTTGCCGCCTGCTATATGGACGCGCTGTCCGCGCAGAATCTGCCGGCAACGGGCTACAGCATCATGTATGAATACGGTCTGTTCAAGCAGCGCATCATCGAAGGTCAGCAGACGGAACTGCCCGACAGCTGGCTGGATACCGGCCGCGACTGGCTGGTCGCCCGTACGGACGAGGCGGTCGAAGTACATTTCGGAGGCGAACTGGTGGAGCATTGGGAGTCCGGTCATCTGGCGATCGAACACCAGAATTATACCAGCGTTACCGCTGTCCCCAACGACATGCTGATCTCCGGCTACAAGTCGGATACCGTCAACACCCTGCGTCTGTGGCAGGCGAAGGCGACTCGTGCGCTTGACCTGAAACTGTTCGGCGAGGGCGATTATCTGCGTGCCATCGAAGAGCAGGCCATGGCCGAGACCATTTCCAAGATCCTGTATCCCGAGGACAAGCATGTAGAAGGTAAATCTTTGCGCCTGAAGCAGCAGTACTTCTTCGTATCTGCCTCGGTCCAGAATATCATCAACCGTCATATGCGCACCTACGGCCGTCTGGACAACCTGCCGAAGCGCATCGTCATCCAGATCAATGATACGCATCCGACGCTGGTCATCCCGGAAATGATGCGCATCATGATGGATGTACATGGCCTGACCTGGGAGGATGCATGGGACATCACCACCCGTACGGTGGCATATACCAACCATACCATCATGCCCGAAGCCATGGAGCGCTGGTCAGAAGATCTGATCAAGACCATCATGCCGCGTATCCATCAGATCATCGTGGAGATCAACCGTCGCTTCTGTGAAGATCTGTGGCATTTCTTCCCGAACGATTGGGATACCATCTCCAAGATGGCGATCGTTGCGTATAACGAAGTCCGCATGGCGAACCTGGCCATTGCAGGATCCTTCTCCGTCAATGGTGTTTCCGCTCTGCATTCCCAGATCCTGAAAGACGATAACTTCAAGGACTTCTACCATGTATCCCCGTCCAAGTTCAACAACGTGACCAATGGTATCGCGTACCGACGCTGGATGGGACAGGCGAATGAAGGCCTTACCGCGCTGATCACCGAAAAGATCGGTAACGGCTTCCTCAAGGATCCGAAGGAACTGAAGCGCTTTGCCGAGTTCGCTGAGGATGAGGATACCTTGACACGGTTCGACAAGATCAAGCGCGACAACAAGGAGCGCCTCGCCAAGTATATCAAAGAAAAGAACGGGATCACGGTGGATCCGGAATCCATGTTCGATGTACAGGCCAAGCGTCTGCACGAGTACAAGCGCCAGACGCTGAACATCCTGCACATCCTGCGCATGTACTACGAGCTGAAGGATAACCCGAATCTGGATGTATCTCCGCGCACCTTCATCTTCGGTGCCAAGGCGGCTCCGGGTTATTACACCGCGAAACAGATCATCCGTTTGATCCATTCCGTGGCCGACATGATCAACAATGATCCCCAGGTGAACGACAAATTGAAGGTCGTCTTCCTGGAGGACTATAAGGTTTCCATCGCGGAGATCCTTATGCCCGCTGCCAACCTCAGTGAGCAGATCTCCACAGCCGGTCGTGAAGCATCCGGTACCGGCAACATGAAGTTCATGCTGAATGGTGCGCTGACCATCGGTACGATGGACGGTGCCAACATCGAGATCTGTGAATCCGTTGGTGAAGAGAACATGTTCATCTTCGGTTTGCGTAAGGATGAAGTGCTGGATCTGCAGCGCAATGGCTACAATGCCATGAACTACTATCAGCAGAACATGTGGCTGTCCCGCATCCTGAATTCCATCCAGAACGGGATCGGACGTGAAGGCGGACACTTCGTCTCCTATCAGGACATCGTACATTCCCTGATCATCGGTAATGGATTCGGCACGGCCGATCCGTACCTGGTCCTGGCTGATTTCGAGGATTACTGCCGTGTACAGCGTATCGCCGGTGAGCAGTTCAAGGATACCCAGACCTGGAACAAGAAGGCCATCATCAATGTGGCTGGCGCGCATGTATTTGCGGCGGATCGTTCCATCCAGGATTACAACGATCGGATCTGGCATCTGACGACACTGTGGAAAGACAAGAAATGATTTTATTAGAACAAATCCAAAAAGACCTGATCGATGCGGTCGACACCCATGCGGTGATCGATCGCATCGCTTCTGATTTTTATGAGCGCATCGAGGAACTGCGGCCTACGGACGCGGTCTTTTATCAGATGCTTTGGGAGTATGAGACCTTCCGGGAATACTTCGCGGCGGCCAATGAATCATTGCTTTCCCACCAGGAGATCCTGCTCAAGGAAATGAGCATGAACCTGGAGGACGAGATCGATGATTCCTTCGACCTGGTGGAAGATCGGAAAATGGAAGAACTCCTCCTGCCCGTGCATCGGGATGAGATCCTGAAGGATCTGAAGGAGCAGGGCATTGCCCTGGCGCCGAAAACCAAACTGTCTTCCGATATCATCGAGGAACTGTATGAGGACGCCTACCGCGCGTTCGATGCCTATAAGGAGCGCTTGTACCAGCGCGTGCTGGATCTGTCGCCGATGAAAGCCTACGAACGCGGCCGTGCTTTGAAGGAGCAATACCGCAAGGACCAGGGCATCCGGTTCGATGAGGAGGATTTTCTGGACCTGTTCGACGCGCGTTTGAACGAGGAACACCTGATGCAGGTCCTTGAGGACAAGGTGCGCGACGTATTAAAGTACAATCGCCATTACGTTCTGGCAGACGTGGATCCGGAAGAAGCGGTCGAGGATACACTGGATCCGGAAAACGAGCGCCTGGACGGCGTATTGCTGCCGGATGGGGATCTGAGGGATCAGCCCTATACCTTCATTTCCGAATTGATGGGAGAGTATACCGGACGCAGGATCCTGGCCGCGGAGAACGAGCTTTCCGATGAGTCCTATTGGACGACCTATGCGGATGATTTCCAGGACCTGATCCTGGACTATGTAGAAACTCGTCTGGAAGAGGAACTGCGGTTCCTGCAGTCGGAGCGTGCCGAGGACTGGGCAGCTTTCCGTAAGTTATGCCGCCTGAGCGACGAGGAAGTCAAAGACACCGAGCGTTTTCTGCTCAAGTGTGACAAGGTCAACTATGGCCTGGCGCAGCGAGTCGATGACCTATGGCAGAAGCTCTGTCAGACGCCGCTCAAGGAGATGTAAGCGCTTATCCCTGATTTCACCTGATTATCCCAGAGCCCTTGTGATCAAGGGCTCTTTTGCTATATACTGAAAGCAGAACATGGGAGGAGGGGGACATTATGGATCAGCTTCCACGACAAAGCGAAGATCAGATCCGACTGCAGCAGCTGCGGGCTGAGGCAGGCCTTAAAGTGCGCTATACCGCGCCGGAGGAAGATCCTAAAAAAGTAGAACGTGAAAGAAAACGGTTCGAAAAAGAGCATCCGGAGCTGTTCGATGATGGTAGCGAAACTGTAGGAACCGCCATTTCCATCAATGGTGAAACGATAGAGAGCGAGTCTAAGCAGAAGAAAAGACGGATCGCGCGGTGGTATAGTTTTCTGCATTGGCTCAGGTCCTGGAAATGGGCGATCGCCGGCATCGTATTGCTATGCGTTTTATTCTTGCCGGTCCCGATCCGGATCGACAAGACGCTGTCCTATTATGAGTCTCATCATGGAGAAGCACAGACGGGTACGATCCATATCAAAGGCACGCTCTATCATTATTTTGTCAAACGTGACCATTTCAGAGGCAGGATCTATAAAGAAGACGCTGATATTACACTCAAGGGACATAGTGATGATGCCGGCGTTTCACGTTGGTACTGTATGATGATCGATACATGCGAAGGGGAAGGATCAAGGGATTTTCTTGCTTTCTTTGATGATCAAAGATGGGATCAGATTTATTTCGACCGGCTCTTTTCTAAGCTCTATCTGTATGGGGGAACCAGTGATTTCCTCGCAGCCCCTGCGTCTGCATTGGAAGAAGCGGAGCGGCTGAAGAAGTCAGCCAATCCGTATTGGGAATAAAAAAAACGGAGCACACAGAACTGTGTGGCTCCGTTGAGGTGGTACGGGTTATAGCGTCACACCGTCCTTCCAGATGGCGATCTCGCGATATCCGTTCTTTTCGTTGCAGGTGCTACGGCCGGATGCGACTTCC
>JAEEGL010122884.1_pt1 | contig 26070 bp, 22 predicted proteins | sample 9134231 | NCBI WGS metagenome assembly JAEEGL01 (sample SAMN16246548, study PRJNA631951) | gut metagenome | biome: gut microbiome; feature: rumen; material: fiber-attached | host: Bos | place: Iran: Karaj | collected 2018-10
GTCATAGCGCGTGTCGATCTCGAATTTTCCGGTCGGCATGGGCGCGATCCTGTAGGGTTTGCGCTCGATCCCGATCCCGAGTTTTAGCAGCGGCCCGTAGTTCGGGGCATAAAATGCGTCGAAATCCCAGGCGTTCTTCTTTTTTGTGCGGTTCCCTCTGAAAACCGTGTGGTTGAAGAGCAGCATGACCTCCGGAATATCGCTGTGCTGGGCGACTTCGATCGCGTCGACCAGATTCATGAAGGCGTCGCTCCTTCGGTCGATGAGGGGCAGCTGGGCGCCTGTCAGGACAACAGGTTTGCAGAGATTTTTGAGCATGAACGAGAGCGCGGAGGCCGTGTAGGCCATTGTGTCCGTGCCGTGGATCACGACAAAACCGTCGTAATTTTCATAGTTTTCCGCGATATGTTCGGCTATTTTGACCCAGTGTACGGGTCTGAAGAGCGAAGAATCGAGGTTAAAGAGCTGGTGCTGGTCGATTTTTGCGCTGAAAAGCGGCTTGATATGCTTCGAAATGTAGTTGATAGCATAATCTCCCGGCGTGAGCTGACCCTGCTCGTTCGACTCCATGACGAATGTTCCGCCGGTGTGAATGATCAAAATGTTTTTTTCTGTCACCGTTGCCTCCAAAAAAATGCGCTCTATTTTACTCAAACCGCACTATTTGTAAAAAGTGATTTGACTAAGTTTGAACCAAAAAATAAAATAAACGCGCTTTTATTTATTTAATGAAGGATGGGTTATGGCAAAGTCATCGGTCGAATATGTTTACGGAATAAATTCCTGCTTCGAAGTAGTACGCGGCGGCCGGAGGAAAATTTATCAGGGCTACCTCAACGAAAAGCAGCAGAACAACCAGAGGATAAAGAAACTTGCGGAGTTTCTCGCAAAGAAGTCGATCCCGTTCGACTGGGTCTCCCGCGAGAGGCTCAACCAGCTCTCCGGTTCGACTGAAAATCAGGGCGCGGTAATGCGGACTTCGGTCTTCAAGTATTCCGGACTTTCGGATATTGTCGATTCAAAACGGATCCTGCTTTTCGACAATGTCGAGGATCCGCACAATGTCGGCGCGATCCTCAGAAGTGCCGAGATCTTCGGTTTCGACTCGATCCTGATGCCGGTCAGGGGTGTTCCGGAAATATATCCGTCGGTGATCAAGGTGAGTGCCGGAGCAAGCGAGCATCTGAAGATAGTAAGAGAATCCAGCTCTAATGTTTATGTCAAGAAACTTCAGGAAAATCATGGTTTTACCGTTGTTTCTCTTGACGGTGCCGGCAAGACTTCGCTCGAAGAGGTAAGAGCGCTGAAGCCGGAAAAGATCCTTCTTGTGATCGGCGGCGAGGACAAGGCTGTCGGCCAGTATATCATCAACTCGTCCGATTTTGTCGTTTCGATTCCTCAGTCCGGGAAGATAAATTCGCTCAACGCTGCCGTGGCAGCGAGCATCGCAATGTTTGTTTTAGGGGGAAAGTAGAATGTTGTTAGAGAGTTACGTCGCCGATCTCGAGGCGAAGCTTAAATATAAGTTTGCCGATATGGGGCTGCTCGAGGAGGCGTTCACGCATCCGAGCGCCGATTTTGTCGGGAAGAACTACCAGCGGCTTGAATTTCTCGGTGACGAGGTGGTGAATCTCGGTGTCTCCCAACTGCTTTTCAGGACATTCCCCGATGCCGAGGAGGGAAAGCTCTCCAAAGCGAGAAGCAACCTGATCGACGAACAGGGGCTTGCCTTCAACGCGAAAAATCTCGATCTCGGTCCGATGATCGTACTCGGAAAGGGCGAGGAGAAGATGGACGGACGGGACAAGGATTCGATCCTTTCGGATGTCTTCGAGGCGATGATGGCCGTTATTTTTCTCGAGGCCGGCTGGATGACGGTCTACAGGATAATCACCGAAATATTTACTCCGCTGATCTCCGCTTCACCGGATATCGACGATCTTCTCGACCACATCAACCGCGACTACAAATCGAGGCTTCAGGAGATCGCGCAGGATCTCGACCTGCCGCTTCCGCTCTACACGATGGTTGAAAAGGTCGGTCCGGAGCACTTCCTCAGGTTCGTTGTCGAGTGCAGTTCGATGGGCTACGTTTCACGCGGGATCGGAAGGAACAAAAAGGCCGCAGAGCAGGATGCCGCATACAAAATTTTGAAAGAGATGCACGTTTTATAAAAGGGATATTTGATGAAAAAGATTGAAAATATCAGAAATTTTTCGATTGTCGCCCACATCGACCACGGCAAATCGACACTCTCCGACAGGCTTCTGGAATACACCGGAAGTCTCAGCGAACGCGAGCAGACCGACCAGTTTCTGGATGACATGGAGCTCGAGAAGGAGCGCGGGATCACGATCAAAGCGCGTGCCGTGACGGTTTTCCACGAGTATCAGGGCAAAACCTACGAGCTGAACTTCATCGACACTCCGGGGCACGTCGATTTTTCCTACGAGGTCAGCCGCGCACTGACGAGCTGCGAAGGCGCGCTGCTTGTCGTCGATGCGACTCAGGGCGTCGAGGCGCAGACGCTGGCTAACGTCTACATGGCTATCGACAACGACCTGGCGATCGTGCCGGTCATCAACAAGATAGACCTTCCGAGCGCCGATGTCGAAAAGACGAAGGCTGAAATAACCGATATCATCGGGATCGACGCATCGGACGCGGCTCTGGTCTCTGCAAAGACCGGTGTCGGCGTGAGGGAGCTTCTGGACAGGATCGTCACGGAGATCCCGTGTCCGGAGACCGACCCCGCGATGAAGACACGCGCCCTTATTTTCGACAGCTGGTTCGATTCCTATGTCGGTGTCAGGATGCTGGTCAGAGTCTTCGACGGCGGCATCAAAACCGGCGACATGATCTATCTCATGCACTCTGAGGCTGCCTACGAAGTCATCGAAATCGCGAAGTACATGCCATTTTTGAAGAAGGTAGATTCCGTTTCGGCGGGAGAGGTCGCAGTCATCGCGGCGGGGATCAAGACCATTCACGATGTCAAAATCGGCGAGACGATCACCCTTGCCGATGATATGACGGCTGAGCCGCTTCCCGGCTTCAAACCGATGAAGCAGATGGTCTACTGCGGGATCTTCCCGGTCGAGACTTCGAAATACGAAGAGGTCAAACGCGCCGTCGAGAAGCTTGCGCTGAACGATTCTAGTTTCTCGTTCGAGCCTGAAAACTCCTCCGCGCTCGGTTTCGGATTCCGCTGCGGATTTCTCGGGATGCTGCATCTCGAGATCGTCAAGGAGCGCCTTGAACGCGAATTCGACCTTGAACTCATAACGACCGCACCGAGCGTTGCATACCAGGTCGTGCTGACCAACAAGGAGGTCGTGATGGTCGAAAATCCCGACAAACTGCCGAAACAGCAGTACATCGACCACATTCAGGAGCCGATCGTCAACGTTTCGATCTTCACGCCGGCAGAGTTTATCGGCGGGCTTGTCAAGCTCTGTCTCGACAAGCGCGGAAGGCAGAAGAACATGACCTACCAGACCAGCGACCGCGTGATCCTTGAATACGAAATGCCGCTCAGCGAGATCGTCTACGATTTTTACGACAAGCTCAAGTCGATTTCACGCGGCTTTGCATCGCTTGACTACGAATTTTCGCACTACGAAAAGTCTCAGCTAGTCAAGATGGATATTCTGATAAACGGCGAGCCTGTCGATGCCCTGGCAGTCATCGTCCACCGCGAAAAGGCATATCAGGTCGGCAGATCGCTCGTAATGAAGATGCGCCGCGTAATTCCGCGCCAGATGTACGATGTAGCGATCCAGGCCGCACTAGGTTCGACGATAATTTCGCGTGAAACCGTCAAGGCATACCGCAAGGATGTCACCGCCAAGTGCTACGGCGGCGACGTTTCGAGAAAGCGCAAACTCCTTGAAAAACAGAAGGAGGGCAAGAAAAAGATGAAACAGCTAGGCAATGTCGAGATCCCTCAGGAGGCCTTCCTCGTAGTTCTCGACACTACTTCTGAAGAGTAACGTTATCGATGTTTCGACATCTCGATATTTCGAAATTTTAAACTCAGTATTTTTTCAAGCTGATCGAGATCATCTTCGGTCGTTGACCAGCTGGTCGCGAATCTTACGACAGTGTGATTTTCATCGTATTTTTCCCAGAAGCTGACGCAGATTTCCTTTTCAAGTTCCCTTAGAAACGAATTTTCCACTATCACGAACTGCTGGTTTGTTGGGGATTCATAGAAGAAACTCATGTTAAAGGATTTAAGTATTTTCAAGAGTTTATCTTTCATCTCGTTCGCGTGTATACCTATCTTTAAATAGAGACCGGATGTGAAGAGCGCCTCGAACTGGACTCCCGGGAGTCTGCCCTTTGCGAGGAGCGCCCCGTGCTGCTTTGCGATAGTCAGGAAGTGTTCGGGCATACTCTTTTTCGTGAAGACGATCGCTTCGCCGCAGAGCGTTCCGGCTTTGGTGCCGCCGATGTAGAAGATGTCGGTGATCTTCGCGATGTCGGCGAGCGCGAGATCCGTGAAACTGCTTGTGATCCCGTAGATGAGTCTTGCTCCGTCAAGATAGAGCGGGATTTTGTATTCTCTGCAAACTCTTGAAATCGCTTCGAGTTCTGATTTGGAATAGAGGCTTCCGTACTCTGTCGGGTGTGAAATGTAGACCATCCCGGGGTAGACCATGTGCTCGTGATTCCCGTCGGCATAGAAGGTTTCAAGGTAACTTTTGAGCTCTCCGGCGTCGATTTTCCCTTCGTGCTGTGGCAGTGTCAGGACCTTGTGGCCGCTGTATTCGATCGCGCCGGCCTCGTGTACTCCGACATGACCCGTTTCGGCAGCGACGACGCCTTCGTAGCTTTTCAGAACAGCCGAGATCACAAGCTGGTTTGTCTGAGTGCCGCCCGTAGCGAGAAAAACCTCGGCATCCGGAGCGCAGCAGACCTCTTTTATCATCGCTATAGCGGTTTTTGTGTGTGAATCGAAGCCGTACCCGGGTTCAACATCGTTGTTTGTTTCGATGATTCTTTTCAATATTTCGGGATGGACCCCGTTTATGTAGTCGCTTTCAAATGAAATCATTGACTTTACTCATGTTTTTTGACACTGAACTGAATGAACGCGTTGGCGTAGTTTGCCTTTTCGCGACCCGCTTCAGCCTTTGCCGGAGCTAGAACAAGATAGAACCTCCAGTGAGCGTCTGAATCCTTGTCGAACTCGAATACGGCTCTGTTTTCCTTCTCGTCAAACTCGGTCATCTCCGGAAATTCAGAGCTCGAAGATGATACGAACCACGAAAATCCATACCTTTTTCTTGCGCTTTCCGGCTCGGTCTCTTTGTCGAACCTGAGGTCGAATTCCGTCGATTTTGAGAGATCCAGCTCGATCTCGTCGCCAGTTTTTATCTCTTTGAAATCGTTGCCGGACTTGTACTGGAGAGTTATATTCGGGTTTGAGGCATAAGGGGTGTTAGAATCAATTTCTTTAGTGATCCTGAATAGTTTTACGGTTTTGTCCAGGCTTTTCTCGATCCTTGCCGTGACCTCGATATCGGTGTATCCGTTTTTATCGAGCTCTTGGGATCTATCCTTGCCGAAGAGTTCGGAGATATCGTCAGGGAGCTGAAGAGTGACCTGGTTTTTATCCTCGAATGTTTTGTTTCCGACAGTTATGACGGTATCGGCTGCGGCCGCTTTGCCGTTGTCTGCCGCGACAGTGATAGTGATCTCCTGACCGGGCAGGGCGACCGGCGGTTCGACATTTACGGCAAGGATCTTCGCTTTAGCGATCTCTATGTCGCTTGAAAATTCAACGTTGCTGCAAGATATAAGAAAGAGCAGCGGCAGAAAAAACAGTATCTTTTTCATGTTACCTCCTAAAATTCACCGCGGATGCCGATCGTTCCCAAAATCGGGACGAGATGGAGTTTCGCGCTTTGCGAAAAATCCGAGTTCCAGAGGATGTCGACATCCGATTTCGACCCCTTGGCATCGGCATAGAGCCCCAACCTGATCTTCTCCGCAAAGAAGAGATATTCGAAGCGGAGAGAGTAGGAGATCGAATTTGAAAGACGCATCGAGTTGATGTTTTCCGGCGCTACGACCGGAAGGTATATCCCGTTGTCGGCGAGCTGTTCTGTCGCCGAAAACTCAGAGAGCAGAATGCCGCTTGCTACGGCTAAGTTGCCTGAAATATTGATCCTTCTTATCAGATTGTAAGAGAATGCAGCCTTGAAGATGTGCGGGATATCGCCGTCGGCTTTTCGTTCCGCCGAATCCTCGAAATCTGTTCTGCGGCTTCTGAGGAAGGTGTAGGATGCCCAGACCGAAACCGACTTGTCGGCATAACCGATCCTGGCTTCAGCTCCTGCCGCCCAGCCCTTTCCGCCGTTTTCGTAATCTTTGATAGCTGATCTGGAGCGACGGATAAGGTTGTAGAAATATTTGTAAAAACCGGCGAAATCGCCGAAAAATCCGTTGCCGTTCAGAGCAAAGCCGAGCCGTGCGTGTGCCGAGTTTTCGTATCCGAGCCCTTTGCTTCCGAGCGATTCCGTCGCTATTTCATACTGCGGACGTTTCGAGTAGAGGCCGCCCGAAATGTAGAGTTTTGCCGGCTTTGCGAGCGTGAATGCCATGAAAAGTCTCGGGTCTGCTGCCCAGCGGAAGGTGCCTGAGTGGTTGAGGTTTCCCGAGAGGTTTACGCCGGGAACGAACTCGACGCCGGACATGTTCAGACGGTATTTGATATAAAGCGAAGGCTGAAAGTAGCCGGAATCATTGCCTGATTTGAAATTTTCAACGTTCTTGGCAGCGCCGGTTTCGCCTTCGAGCGGGAGCAGGATATAGGATGTGTCTGTCGTGAAGAGACCGCCTGCGAGGGTCACTCCGAAGTCAAGTGCGTGGTTTTTGCTGAACTTCCAGCTCAGGTGCTCCTCTATTGCCGCACGGTTGTCGATCGTCGTGAGAGTATCCTTTTTGAAAAATTTGTAGTCGTAGTTAGAGAGGACGAAATTTGCTGAAAATCTTGAATTGAGCCTCTCCGTCTTGTGGTCGAAATCGGCCTTGATCAGGAAGAAAATTGTTTCAGGACTTAATGATTTCGATAAGTTCGGTGCTCCGTTCGAGACTTTTGAAAGGTAGTAGAGCGAATCCTGGACGCCTACGACGGATATTGCGAAGGAGTTGCTGGCGTCGACCTCCTGAAGATAGCGGATGTGGCCGTTGATGCCGCCTGAAGAGACGACGGAGTGCTTTTTCCGGTATGCCAGACGTGTGAAAAGGTCGGTCGTGTCAGCCTCAACCGATGCCGAAAAGCCGCCTTTGTGCTTGGCGAGAGGGCCTTCGACAAAGAGCGATGCGCCGTACATGCTGAGATCGAACATTCCGCCTATCGAGTCACTCCGGATCGGGCGGAATTTGATGTCGGTGACGCCTCCGGTCGAGTCGCTCAGTTCGACGCCGAACGCGCCGGTGAAGAAGTATGGCTCAGCCAGAAGGTTCTGGTTGATTACCGGCTTGCCGCTCAGGAGATGGTGCGTGAAGGGGACCTTTACGCCCTCGATGAAGTGCGCGCTTTCGTTCGAGCTGCTGCCGCCGAGCATCAGACCGCTGCCGTAAGCCGTTTCGGGAAGGGCGAAGTAGCCGTATGGAAGCTGCGATGTGCTGCTTTCACTGCGGTAGCGCATCTTTTCGGAAGCCGCCTTTTTTGCCGCCTCCATCTCCACCTCGACCTCGCGGTCTTCGACTTTAGGCTGGTCGAAATAAAACTGTTCGGGACGTTTTTCCTCCTCGTAGTCAGGTTCGGGCCGAGCCGGTTCAGGCTGCTGTGCCGGAGCGGGTTCTTCTGCCGCCGGAGCTGGCTGTTCTGCCGCCGGAGCGGGTTCTTCTGCCGCCGGAGCTGGCTGTTCTGACGCCGGAGCGGGTTGTTCTGCTGCCGGAGCGGGTTGCTCTGTTGCCTGTGCGGCCTCTTCGGTAGCCGGAGCCGGCTCATCAGCCGGAGTCTGCTCTGCTTGCGCAAAAAGCGTCACCGTGATGGAAAACAGAAACAATGTTGAAATGAATTTTAAGTAATTTTGCATATTTACCTCTTGATAAAGAATTCTATGCAGAAGAAGACGGCAAGGCACGAAACGGCCGAAGCGATGATCAGATGGCGGTAGATCCGCGCCGAAAGCCTGTCTTTTTTAAAAATGACGTCAAAAAACAAAACCATCAGGTTGACGGCAGGAATAACTGCCGCGATCTTGAACCCTGTGAAGCAGAAGCCTGCTGCTGATGCCGCGAGAAGCAGCGCCGATATCACCAGGAACGCCGGAAGCGATGTGCGCGGGTTAGAATTTCTGCCCGCCTCGAGGTCTCCTCTGATGTCTGCTATATCTTTGAAGATCGTCACCGAAAGTATGTGCAGGAACATTGAGAGCGAAAAGGGGAGAAGCTTTGCGCCGCCGGCGATAAAGAGCGGGAAGACGAGTCCGAGCCCGGTCGTGAAAAAACTTGTGAAGCTGTATTTTTTCAGCTCGAAAGGCGGAACTGAGTAGAGAGCGCCGATGATCAGAACCAGAAAGGCGAGCAGAAGTTCTGTTCCGCGGAAGAGGATAATGATGCCTGAAGTCGAGGCTATTCCCAGAAAACCGAGCCAGCACAGCGCCTCGCGGATCGTGACTGCGCCGGAAGGAAGAGGCCTCCACGGTTTGTTTGTCCGGTCTTCGGTGATGTCGGTGATCGAGTTCAGAGTGTAGACGAAATTGTAGGGCAGAAGCGAGATGAAGAGCGCTTCCAGCAGGTGGATCGGAGAGAGCTCCACGGTAAAGGCGCGGCCGGCTAGAAATGCCAGAAAGGTGAGCAGAAGTACGTCAAACCGGTAGAGCCGGAGAAGTGAGGAGATCTTCCGAAACATTTAGATTATGCTTGCCGAACAGCCGCTGCTTTTTGTTTTGATGCCTGAGCCAGTGTCGCCGGTGTCGGATGTGTCGCCGGTGTCTGACGGAGCTGCGGTATCGCCCGTGTCTGCCGGGACTTCTGTATCGCCGGAGTCAGCTGTATCTGCCGGCGGTTCGGTGTTTCCGGTATCGCTCGTGTCGATCGGAGCGTCTGATGCGCAGTCGATCGAAGAGACGTTTCTGCCGCCCATCTCGAGAGCCTTCTTTACCGCTTCGCAGGCGTTGATCCTGCCGTAGCCGAAGTAGGTGTTGAAGCCGTTGGCGTCATAGTTTGCGCCTCCTGTCTTATCCGAAGTCATCTTGTAGATTTCGTAGATCTGGTCCCGCGTAAGGTTCGGGTTCGCCGAGAGGACAAGCCCCGTGATCCCGGCTGCCAGAGGGCACGCAGAAGAGGTCCCGCCGAACGAGTTGGTGTAGTTGCCCGCCGGATCGCCGTCGGCTTCGTTCCCGCTGTTGTAGCCGCTCTGACCCGTGTTGTCGGTCGTCCAGATGCCGTCCAGGTAGTTACCGCCGGCCCAGCCGTCACCGCCGCCGCCTGAAGAAGAGCCCTCGGTGTTGCTGCACGCCATGAAATCGAGCTCTTCGCCGAAGTCGGAATAGCTTGCCTTGTTACCTGCAGCGTCGGTCGCGCCGATCGCGAATACGTTCGGGTTGCTCGCGAATCCGTCAAGCGCGATGTCTTCGTTTCCGTTGCCTGCCGCAAACAAAATGATGATGCCGAGGCCGTTTCTGCCGGTCGTTGCAAGCGTGGCGACCAGATCCTTCAGCGTCTGGTTCATATCGACGAACTGGCCTGTGCCGTCGCTCGGTCCCCAGCTGTTGGAGATGAGGTCTGCACCTGCATCGGCAGCCCACTCGAAGGCCTCTATCGCCGATGCGTCGAGCGATGTGATGCCAGACATTTTGAGGCGTATCGGGATCATCGAGCAGTTCGGACATGCGCCGGCAACGCCTGTATCGTTGTCAGCGGCAGCTCCGGCGACACCTGCAACAGATGTTCCGTGCATGTCGCCGCCCGTCAGACCGCCGGTTTCAGGCATCGGGTTGTCGTCACCGTCTCCGAAGTCGTGTCCGGGGAGGAAACGGCCCTGGAAATCTTCGTGTGTCAGGTCAAAGCCGTCGTCGACTATCGCCATTTTTACATCGCTGCTGCCGAGTGTCCCGATGAAGGCCTTGATCACTCTCCAAGCCTCAGCAACGTGCGCGTGGTCAGTTCCGGAAAGAGCTGCGTCTCCGAAGTTGTGAAGGTGCCACTGGTTGAAAAAATACTGGTCGCTCGGGATGTAGATGCGTTTTTCGATCGGCAGGAAGAAGCTCGGTTCCGCCTGTTCCGCGATGCCTTTTTCGACAAATTCGGCAGCCTTTTTTACTGGGTTTCCGGTCGATTCGGCGAGGTACCACTGCGGGACGTACTTGAACTGCTTTATAAGGCGCAAACCGTTGGATCTGCACCATTTTTCAGCCTCTTCGACATCGGGCTGGCCGGGGATCTTTATGAACATCATGCCGCTGAGGAAGACTCTCGCTTTTCCGCCGATTTTGTAGGCCGGATAGAGAGTCCCTTTCTTCGAGAGAGCCTCAAGCCTCTGTTTGGAAGCCTTTTCAATCGTGAAGATGTTGCGGTGCGAGTTTAAAACTCTTACGTCGGAAAGCGATTTCACACTCTCCTTTTTTGTCAGATCGATGAATGTCTGAGCCGAGTTGTCCTCGGTAAGCGTTATTTTTCTGCCGTTGGAATAGTAGTAAAGCTCTCCGGCGCTAAGTGTCGAAGCGAACAGAAAAATGATCGCGGAAATCAGTGTAAGGTTAAAAGCGTCTCTTTTCATTTTTATCTCTCAAATCAATCAATAAGTAAAATCGTGCAGGCTGAATCGTCCTCTTCGTCAGCCGAAGTTTCCGAGCCCTCTTTCGAGCCTGTGTCGCTGCCGGTATCAGAGCTGCCGTCAGTGTCGCTGCTATCGCCAGTATCGCCCGGTAGCTCGCCGGTATCGCCGGAATCAGTTGTGTCGTCCTCCGGAACATCGACCGTGCCTTCGCAGCTCATGCTCTCTTTCGTGTAGAACATCGCCCTGACCTCGGCGTCGTCAAGCGGAGTGCAGGCGGTCGAAAAAGTTGCACGTACCGGAAGCCCCTGATTCGACTTGTAGGCGCTCTCTTCGCCGGTTTTGGCATCCCAGATAGCTGCTGTGTTCAAGAATGAGGCATTCTTCGGCAGATCCTCTTTCGGCTTGACGAGGAAGCGCAGCAGGACCCTTTCGCAGTTGACGTCGTTCTGGCAGATCTCCATCTTCTCCTTGACCATCATTCCGCTTTCGAGCGGGAATCCGGCATTGTCGGGAACACTTTCGAAACACTTTCCTGTTCCTGTGTGATCGATTTGGAAAGTTCCTGGGATGTAGTCGACCTGACTCGTCAGCTTGTCGCGGACGAAGACCATCTCGGCCGGCTCCTGACCATGGTTTTCGACAACGATCTGGTAGCCGAAAATCGTCTTGTCGCAGACTTTGTTTTCCTCAGAGAGCGGAGTCAGAAGGAATTTTTCATTTCTCTCGGGGATATCGAAAGCGGGGAGCCGTGTGTCTACCGAGAGGATCAGGTAGTTCGTCAGAAGGATATCCGCGCCTGTTTTGATGAAGAAGTACATCGTGTTCGTGCCGTACTGGACATGCGGATTGATGATGCTCTCTTCGATGCCCTCTTCGTACTGCAGGAAGAAGGTGTCGATATCGAACGAAAGCTCTTCTCTGCACTCGGACTGCTCGCCCTTGTAGTTGACCGTTCTGAATTTGCTGTTGAATGGCTGGTTCAGCGGGTTGCAGGTGTTGTTTCCTGGTTCGCCGAGGACCATATTCTCCGGCGCAAGACCGCCCTTGAGCTCAAGATATTCCGGAGCGGAAGCGACATCATCGCCGTCGGCTGTTACGAATGAAATCTTTACAGCCGCTTTTTCCGGAAGTTCGAAATTCGAGATCGTGACCATCGTAGGATTGTTCAGTGTGTTGGAGCTGTAGGTCAGGCCGTGGTAGAGGTAGAGCCTCTTTCTCGCGATCTGCGACGAGCCGTAGACCAGGATCAGCTGCCATCCGCCTATCATGCTCGCGCTGCTGCAGTAGACATGTTTTTCGTCGTCATTGCAGTCGTAGATGTCGTCAACGCCGCGGACTTTGTATTCCCCGACAAGCGAACGGATCTCGCCGGTCTGGTGGTCGTACTGAAAATTAGCAATGATATCGGTTACATCAACTCGATAAATGTAGTAATAATAACTTCCTCCGCCGAATTGGGTAGAGTAGTGGGATTCGAACTCAAACCCTTGATTCGACTGGGAATTTCCCTGGTATGAGGCTGTAACAACGTGATCCTCTCCGTCCGGAGTCGTGAGAGTCACCTCGTTATCCGTCATTTTTGTGGGATCCGCCGTATCGATCGAGGAAAACCAGACCAGGAACGCCTTTTCGATGACGGCGTCTTTAGGAATATCGGTCTCGAGAAGCCAGTCGCTCGAACCTTCGACACCTATCGAGGTATCGCCCTGAGGCTCGTAGCTCTGAGTCGAGATGTTGTTCGCAAGCAGGGATTTCGAGAGGATGAAGTAGTCAAAAGCGCCTTCGAACTCGAAGGTAGGGACATTGCTTATTGGCAGAGCCGCAAGTGTCGTGCAGAAAAATGCCGAAGCGAGAAGGAATATCAGCCGGCTGAACTTTTTCATATATACCTCCATTGTAAAAAACCAATAATTTTAGCGCACCTCTTTTTTTATGCAAAAATACCTCGGCTCTGTAAAAGCGCAGAGATAAATCAACGGTTTGATTTTAGTTTTGCCGGGAGATCAGTTTTGGATAATATTCACTGTTTTTAGCTTTTGAGGAGATAATGAGAACTTTCGTACCTAGAATTTTTTTGATAATTTTTTTAATGCTTTCAGCAGGTTGTGCCTCTACGACACCTGAAGGCGTCTCTTCGGTGGCGGGCTCGGCGCCTAAATGGGCGGACAAATCGGTCAGGATAATTGAAGACGGGGAGCGCATCCTCTTTGTCGGCCTTGCAACAGAGGCGGCAGAAGAGGGCGAAGTCGAAAATCTTGCCAGGCGCAACTCGGCTGAGATACTTGCGGGTTATCTGGACAGGGACGGCTTTTCGGTAGCCGGCGCGGCTTGGTCTGAAGGCAGCGGGATCCCGCTCACACTTGTTGACAAAAGCGGAAACAACGAGATCGAGATCCTGGATTTCGTGCAGATCGACAGCTATACCGAGTGTGAAAACGTACTCGGGAAGAGGATTTATAAGGTTTTTGTCTTGATGGCTGTTCCAAAGGCGGAAATCGAACGTTTGCAGGGCAGTAGAACGGAGGAGATGGAAAATGCAAAGTGATGTCGCAAACCAAATAATTGAAATTACGCATGATTTTTCAAGGAAAGCCGGCTCTTTCGAGCTCGGTACGGATGATATCTTCATCTATAATCCGCTCCATTATGCGTGGGATATGCACAAAAAATATCTGGAACTTGCGGCCTCTCACAAAATCAGAGTCCTCTTTCTCGGGATGAATCCGGGGCCTTTCGGCATGATGCAGACGGGTGTCCCTTTCGGCGAAATAAATGCCGTGAAGAGTTATCTCAAGCTTGACGGAACGGTCGGAAAGCCTTGCCGCGAGCATCCCAAGCGCCCGGTCGAAGGTCTTTTAATCCGGCGGAGCGAAATCAGCGGAAAACGTCTCTGGGGGCTTTTTGCAGAGCGCTATCCGGATTGCAGGGATTTCTTCGCGGAGCATACAGTCTTCAACTATTGTCCGCTCGGTTTCCTGACCGGCACGAAAAGTGCGAAAAATCTTGCGATGGATCTTCTGCCTCTTTCCGGGAGGGCTATACTTGAGCAAAGTTGCGACAAGTACCTGTCGGAAATCGTGCAGATCCTGGAGCCTGAAGTCCTGATTGGAGTGGGTAAGTATGCGGAAAAAAAGATGGTCTCGCTTTTCGGAAAAGGTGATCATCAGATTTTTTCAATAATTCATCCAAGTCCCGGGAACCCTCAGGCAAACAGGGATTGGGATAAAAAAACGGCACAAAAATTGTTCGATTTTGCGGTCTGGAGATAGTTTTTTTCATTTTATCACTAAAAAAACTTGCTTTTTTCAACTTTTTCCCTATCATACCGCCGTTTTATTTTTTGTTTTTTTGATTTTGAAAGGAGATTGAAATGTCGCGTAAATGTGAAATATGTGGAAAGGGTTCGATGTTCGGACACAACGTAAGCCACTCAAACAACAGAACTCAGAAGGTTCAGCGTCCGAATCTTCAGAGCATCAAGGTAGTTACAGAAGGCGGAAAGATCAAGAGAACAACAGTCTGCTCGCGCTGCCTTCGTTCCGGAAAGGTTCAAAAAGCTATCTAGTGTTCTGAAAATTTAATCGCTGTAGCGATTTTTCAAATTTTCGTTAATTTTTAATTGACATCCATTCTGTCTGTAATTATTCTCTAAAGTAATCTTGGTCTATCTTTTTAACAGGTGGAATGTCATGTTCAATATTTTAAAGAGCGGTTCACTTTCAGGTATCGACGGTAACGTGATCGATGTCGAGGTCGATATCTCCCGCGGGCTTCCCGGCTTCTCGATAGTCGGGCTTCCGGACAACGCGGTAAAAGAATCGAAAGAGCGGGTCCGCACTGCGATCATCAACAGCGGTCATCTCTTTCCTCAGAACAAAATCACAATAAATCTGGCACCTGCAGGTATCCGCAAAGAGGGCGCCGGTTTCGATCTGCCTCTGGCGACGGCAATTATCATGTCGATCTATTCGATGGAGGTAGAGTGGATTTCGCGTTACATGATCGTCGGAGAGCTTGCCTTGACCGGCGAAATTAGACCTGTGAACGGTGTTCTGAGCCTTGCGATCACCGCAAAAGAGGCCGGGCTCGACGGGATAATCGTTCCTGAAGAAAACGGTGATGAGGCAGTTGCGATCAACGAAATCAAGGTCATCACCGTAAAAAATCTCGAGGATGTCTTTGAGCTTCTGAAAAACGGCCCTACTGTTTTTCATGAACAGCAACAAAAAAAGGAGGAGAACAGGTATCTCTACGATTTTGCCGAGGTCCGCGGACACGAGCAGGCAAAGCGGGCGATCGAAATCGCGGCTGCCGGCGGTCACAACATCCTGATGGTAGGCTCTCCGGGAAGCGGAAAGACGATGCTCGCCCGCAGGATCCCGACGATCCTCCCCGAGCTGAGCCGCGAAGAGAGCATCGAGACAACAAAAATATTCAGTGTTTCAAATATGTTGTCGGCTTCAGGACTTGTGACTGAACGCCCGTTCAGAGCTCCGCATTCATCCTGCTCCTCGATCGCTCTTGTCGGCGGAGGAAACCCGCCGAAGCCAGGTGAGGTGAGCCTAGCCCACAACGGAGTCCTCTTTTTGGATGAGCTCCCGGAATTCAGCAGGAACGCTCTTGAGATCCTCCGTCAGCCGATGGAGGACGGCGATGTCTCGATTTCGCGTGCGACCCACACGATCCGCTATCCCTCAAATTTCATGCTCGTCGCTTCGATGAACCCGTGTCCCTGCGGCTATCTTTTTGACAGGAAGCGCGAATGTGTCTGCTCGCATCAGGCTGTCCAGAAGTATCAGCAGAAAATTTCGGGTCCGCTTCTTGACAGGATCGACATCTCGATCGTTGTAAATTCTGTTCCGTTTGAAGATCTCCGCGGCGGCACACAGGGTGAAAGCAGTTCAGAAATCAGAAAGAGAGTCACAGCGGCAAGAGCCGTTCAGCGGGCTCGTTTTGAAGGGCGCGGATTTTTCACAAATGCCGGAATGCAGGCCGGAGACCTTGATAAATTCTGCATCCTTGACTCTGATGCCGAGCTTTTGATGAAGCAGGCGATGGAGAAGATGGCGATCTCGACACGCGGCTATTCGAGGATCCTCAAGGTTTCACGCACGATAGCCGATCTGGCCGGAGAGGAGCAGATAATGAAAAACCACATCGCGGAGGCCGTCCAATACTACAACAGGGCGATGTTCAACAGTAACGAAAATATCTGATTCTGTTGACGATTTTATTTTGCCAGACGGTCCAGTTCCTTGATGACATTCGGATTTTTCTGCATAGCCATGTATGCGTTTGCGATCGCGAAGCCTTCGGGAGTGCCGGTATCGAAGACAAGATCGTTTTCATCCAGGATCAATCCGTAGACATGTTCGGTCGATATCAGCTTTTCGATCCCATTTGTGAGCTGGATCTCGCCGCGTGTATCGGGCTGAGTCTCGCTTAGATATCCGGTTATAGCCGGAGTAAAGATGTATCTGCCGACAATGGCGAGGTCAGAATCGGTTTCTCCCTCTTTCGGTTTTTCGATCAACTTGCTGATTTCAATGAGATTCTTATCGATTTTTTTACCTTCGGCAATTCCGTAAAGCCCCTTTGATTCTGCCTGAACTTTCATCAGAGCGATAACAGAGCAGCTGAAACTGCTGTAAATTTTAACGAGTCTCTGCATTACGGTTTCATCGCCCTTCGACAGAACCATCATGTCCGGAAGAAGTACGGCAAAAGGTTCGCCGGATATCACTTCGCAGCCCTTTAGAACAGCGTGACCAAGGCCCTTGGGAGATTTCTGACGGATCGAGATCACATCGATCATATCGTCAAGCTCGGCGACATTCTCCTGGATCTGACGGTTCAGTTTATTGAGAGGAAACTTAGGGTTGATTTTGTCGAAATGGTCGAGCAAAGCCTCCTTCCCGGCACCTGAGACAAAGACGACTCTGTCGATCTCCGCTCCGACAGACTCTTCGATCACATACTGTATCGCGGGTTTGTTGAGGATAGGGAAGAGCTCCTTGGGAATAGCCTTCGATGCCGGCAGAAAACGCGTTGCAAGCCCGGCTGCCGGGATGATCGAGTATCTGAGTCTACTTGTCATTTTTTATGCTCCTTAAAAATCCTGCCGCCTCTTCCGGCAGTGTCGGATTGATGTATATTTCATTTTCAAGCGCTTCGGCAGAAAGTACGGAGATCCTTGGAATTATTGATAGATACCAGTGAAAAGCCTCGCTTTCTGTTTCGCTGGCGCTTAAAGGACTTTGGATAAAGATCGCGTTGTAGGCGGGGGAGTTGAGGGCGGAGCGCAGTTTGAATCCGAGCTGTTTCAGCAGAGCCGAAAGATCTGCGATCTCATCGTTATCTATTGAATCGATCGAAGCCGAATGACGTCTGGGAGCTACTGTGATTTCAAACGGAAAACGGCTTGCGTATGGGCAGAAGGCGATAAAACGGTCGTTTTCAATGACGACTCTGCTTTCATCCTTTCTCTCCTGCTCGAGAATATCGCAAACCATGCACCTTTCGCGGCTTTCGTAGTAGCCCCTGCAGTTTGCAAGCTTTGCCTTTATGCTCTCAGGAACAAACGGAAAAGCCTTTATTTCCAGATAGTTGTGGTCAATAGTCCCGCCAGCTGCGCGGCCTCTGTTTTTTGAGACGGATATGTATTTCAGTCTGGTATCCCGCTTCAGATCGGCGACTCTGTCCCGGATCATTGAGACTATATCTGAAATTTCGCTCTCCGAGAGTTCGTCGAAGTGAACGTTGTTTTTGTAAGTTTCTACCAGGACTTCGTGTGCGCCGATCCTCTCCATCGTGTCGTAGAGCCCGTCACCCTTCGGGTTTTTGCTGTTTTCGACCTTCAGAACGGGCAGACTTGCCGGAAAAACCCGCGAAGTCCATTTTTCACCGGGACAGGCGGCGTTCCGGCGCGTTAGAATGTTTTTGCCTGTCATATCTTCCAGGCCCGGAATAAACGGGTTGATATCAAATTTCGCCTCGTTCTCGGAGCTGGGGGTCACGATCGTCCTGACTTTTTCGGGAGCAAAAATCACCCAGACCCGGTTCAAAGGATCTCTTCTTAAAGTTCCCTGCAATGTATCCTCGCTTTAAAAAATCATAAAACATCGGATTTTAGCAGAAAACCAGAAAAAGACTAATTAAGATTTTTGAACCTCTCCTTTCCTCTCGCATTTCCAAGAAAATTGAATATAAAATTAGTTTTGTGCCGCCGGTTGCGAGAGGCGGGCGTTCCCTCTCCGTCAGCCTTGGCTGACACCTCTCCCGAAGGGCGAGGCAGGGTTTTGACTTGGCTCCCGCTCAGGGGGAGCTGCCGCAAAGCGGCTGAGAGGGCGAATGTCGGAGTGCTCGCGGTTCACGTGCTGAATTAAACGCGTTCCCGGAGGGTTCACAAAATATCAGTAAAGTCTTTAAAATAGGTGAATTTAACGTTTTCAGATGCTAGTTTTTCGGCGAGCTCGCCGGTCGCATAGATTTTGTCGGCGTACCTTGAACCGCAGAAATCGGTCTCGCCGTCACCGAAATAGATCGTTTCGAAACCTTTGTTCTTATATTTTTCGACGACCGCACGCTTGCAGTTCGAGCAGTTTTTGGAGCAGAGCGGGGGCAGCGCGTTCGGACAGGGGATCAGCTCCCAGTTTTTATCGCCGAGGTATTTGATATCGTTGATATATGCCTCGATATCGGCACTTTCCGTCAAAAGGTCGGCAAAACTTCTGAAACCGCCGCTTAAAATCACTATCTCGTCGCCGTTTTCACGGACTTTTTTCACAAAATCGAAAAAACCTTTTCGAACAGGAACGTTTTTCCTGATGAAATCAAAAAGTTCATCTTTTTCAGCCTTCATCGACCTGACTTCGTCGACCAGAGTCTGATGACGCTCTCTGTTCCCGGCACGCATCTCGTTTTCAATCCCGCGCCAGTCGACTGTACAGTATCTGTCGAACGCGACAACGAGAGTGTCGAGATCAGTGACCGTTCCGTCAAAATCGAGGATGTAGCAAATTTTTTTCATAACTTTCTCTCAAAGCAACACTGCTTTTTAATTAATGTTGAAAATTTTTCAAATTGTTGGCGTTTGGAGCTGCTCTAAATTGACATTTTTGCGGGCTACGCATATTTTTCTCTGTATATTTTCTGGAGGAGTGAATGCTTAAGGAAAACACGAAAATCTTTATCCCCAATTTTTTCACCGGCTTGAGTATGCTGGTCGGTTTGATTTCGATCTTTTATTCGATCAAAGGCGAATACGTAAACGCCGGCTGGTGGGTCCTTATGTGCACCGTCATGGACAAGCTAGACGGAAGTGCGGCACGTTTTTTGAATGCTTCTACCTCGTTCGGTGAGGAGTTCGACTCGCTTTCGGACTTTATCTCGTTCGGGTGCGCTCCAGCGATCCTGGTCTTTTCCTATTTCAACCACACATACGCCGGCAATCAGGACAAGATCTTCTATCTGACTGTCGCTGCGGCTATTTACATTATTTTCTGCGCTGTCCGTCTCGCGAAGTACAACTCGTCGATGGCTGAAGACAAGGTCTACTTCCGCGGTCTGACGACAACGATGTCGGGCGGAATGATCGCGCTTTTTATGATCTTCTCGATCGAACACAGCGAGTTTTCCTATCTGCTTTCGGAAAATCTGATCGCCGGGATGCTTCTGGCTCACTCCTGCCTGCTTCTGGTCCCGTTCAAATATCCGAAGATCAATCTGGCAAACAAAAAGCGTCCTTTTAAATACATGGGAACGGCGCTGCTGCTGTTCTGCGTTCTGCTTGTCTTCATGCATCAGCTGCCCTGGCTGCTCTACGGGATAGCCGTTCTGTATGTCGTGATCGGCACGCTCATGACCAGGAAAATCGATCTGAGCTTTGTCTCTTCAGAGTTTCGCGATAACGAGTCTGAAACTTCCGAAGAGTCCGGCGGAAAGGAAGATACGGAGAACAAAAAGTAATGAAAAAAAGTCTGCTTCAAGGTATCGACCGCTTTGATTTTTCGACTCTGGCTGGCGAGCGGGTCGCTCTTCTCACAAACTACACGGCAATCGATAAAAACGGTATCCCGCTTGTAAAAAAGGCGGTCGGCGCCGGTGTCGACGTGACATGCATCTTCAGCCCGGAGCACGGCTTCTTTCCTGTCGCACAAGATATGGAGAGCGTTGAAAAACATAATAAGATCCAAGGCATACCTGTATATTCGCTCTATGGCTCCACGGAGGCTTCGCTAAGGCCGGATCCGGCTCTTTTCGACATGTTCGATATCGTGGTCTACGATATTCAAGATATAGGCTCGAGATACTACACATACCTGGCGACTCTTGCCTTTTTCATGGACGCGCTTCAGAAAAAGCAGCGCCGGCTGATCATACTGGATCGTGTGAACCCGATCGGCGGCGAGGTCGAAGGGGCGATGCTCGATGCGGAAAATTACCAGAGTTTTGTCGGTTACATTCCGCTTCTGCACCGTCACGGGCTGACTACAGCCGAGATCGCCTGCTACTATTACCGCCTGAAGGATTTCAGTTTCCCGATCGAGGTTTTTAAGGTTTTAGGGCTTAAGCGTTCGCTTTTTTACGACGAATACGACTATCCGTGGGTCCCGACTTCGCCGAATATGCCGACTGTCGATGCGGCGGTCCTCTATCCCGGCGGCTGTCTTGTCGAGGGCACGACGCTCTCCGAAGGCCGCGGGACGACGATGCCGTTCAACCTTGTCGGCGCTCCCGGGATCGATCCAATTAGGGCAAAGTGCGGGCTCGACGAGCTTGAGCTTCCCGGCATAAGCTTTATTCCGATGGAGTTCAGGCCGATGTTCCAGAAGCATTCGGCTGAACGCTGCGGCGGAGTCTACATTTCAGTCACAGACCGCCGTTCCGTAAGACCTCTCAGGGCATTCATCGCGATCCTCCAGTATTTCAGAAAAGTTATGGGCGACAGCGGTTTTTTCAGGGACAAGCCTTACGAGTTCATAGATTCGATCCCGGCAGTCGATCTGCTTCTTGGAGACAGGAATCTTATTGAAATGTTTAGAAAATTTGCCGATCCAGACGAGATCGACACCTACCTTACCGCCCATGAAGAGGCGGCAAAAAAATATTTTTCTGACTTCAGGATCTACGTTTGATTTTCGACAGAGACCAGATCATGCGGATAATCAGGGAGAGGCCGCTATCCGCAGTCAAGTTGATCGCGCTCAACGGTTTCGAGCTTGAAAGGAGCCTTGTCTTTGCGTCGAACTGGGGGCTTTTTGATTATCTTGAAACGCTTAAACCGTCGAATTCGTTTGATTTTTTGATCATTGCCTCAAAAAATGACGTCGATCTTGGAGATATAAAGCCGTTTTTTGACGGGATGCTTCTTAAAAGGCTTGCCATAATCCGCCACGACGAAGAAAAACTGCCTGAAACCATCAGATTTTTTTATAAATCAGGTCCAAAGATCGAAGAGATATCGTCGCCCTTTTTTCTCTTCAAGGAACCGGCGCCGCAGAAAGAGGAGGATCCGGCCGTCGCATTTTTCCTGACCGATACGCCCTCGTCGGAGATCGCCGAAAATATCAAACTTGCCGAGGATGCAGGCTTCCCCGTCTCTGAATCGTACCTGATATCCGAAAACTCTGTAAAGCACGGGATAAACGGGATAACGTCGCTCCTGACTCAGAGGATGGTAAAGGCAAAGTGCGTCATCCTCTTTTTCGCTGCAGCGCCGGCGTTTATTTCAAAACTTGAGCATTCGCTTGAAAATGTTACCGTTTTGTCCCGTGACGATATGATAATCTCTATTTTTGATTCGCGTGCGAACGGCAGCAGCGGAAAGCTCAAGATAGAGAGCATCGTCGTCGCAAAGGAGCGCAGCAGCTTCCGCCAGAAGATCACCGGACTTAGCAGGATCAAGGGCGGGATCGGTCTGAAAGGGCCGGGCGAAACGAAGGAGGAGGAGCGCCGGAGGATCCTGAAAAAGCGCGAGAAAAGTGTTCGGGAGGGGCTTGAAAAGGAGTTTTCCAGACAGGAGTTCCAGCGCAAATTCAGGAAGAAAAGCAACATAAAAACCGTAGCGATCGTCGGATATACTAATGCCGGGAAATCCACTCTTTTCAATGCCTTGATGAACGAGCACGCGACTGACGAGAGCGACAGGTTCTTTAGTTCCATCGATCCTAAAATAAGAAAGCTGAATCTCTTCGGGATGCCGGTTTTTCTGCTTGATACAGTCGGATTTATCTCCGAAATGTCAGAGGACGTCATCGACACCTTCAACCCGACTTTTTCCGAAATCTCCAACTCCGAGCTTATTTTGGATGTCGTCGATCCGACGGAAAAGGGGTGGGAGAGGAGAAAGAGCTTCGTCGAGTCGCTTTTGGTTGAAAACGGCTCCAAAAAGGAGAATATATTTACGCTTTTTTCGAAAAAGGACAGAGTTCGGATCAAGCATCCGGCCGGTCGCGGTTTTTACTACAACGCCTTCGACGGCGAGGATATTTTGCGTGTGAAAAAGTTTATCTTCGATAGGCTTAACGAAGAAAATGAACAATAATTCCGAGGTGAAGCTATGAATTTAAAGGGTAAGAAAATTCTTTTTGCGAGGATCTGCGGCACGGGTGTCAGCTCGCTTGCCATAACCTGCAAAAATGCGGGAGCAGAGGTTATCGGTGTCGATCTGGAATACTATCCTCCGGTCAGCACTAAGCTTGAGGAGGAGGGGATCCCGTGCTATAAAATGGAACAGTTTCAGGAACTTCTGGATAAGGCAAAGCCGGATCTGATCGTTGTCGGAAACGCGCTGAACGGAAAATCTGATGAGGCGAAAATCATCACTGAGGGCAGCATCCCTTACTATTCGATGCCGTCGTTTATGGAGGAATTCCTCCTTGACGACAAATCGCCGGTCGTGATCTCCGGAACGCACGGAAAGACGACTACGACAACGGTTTTCAGCGAAGTTCTTGCCGGTATCGGCAGAAATCCCTCTTACATGATCGGCGGGATCCCGGAGTTTTCGGGCTCGAACTCGGCATTCTCCGAGGGGCGCGGATACTACGTCATCGAAGGCGATGAATACGACACCGCCTTTTTCGACAAAGGGCCGAAATTTCTCCACTACAAACCTGAAACGACGATCGTGACTTCGATAGAATTCGACCATGCCGACATTTACGATTCAGTTGAGTCGATCTTCAAAAATTTCAAGAAACTTGTTGAAATGACTAAGAAAAGGGTGATACTTTCGCTCGATTTCAAATACAATCTGAAGCTGCGCGAATCTATCCCGGCGGAAAAGCTCTTCACCTATTCAGTTTCAGACCAGTCCGCGGATCTGTTTGCAAAATTTGAAGGCAGGCACGGCAAGCTCATGTACTTCTCGGCAGAGTTCAAAAACGGTGAAAAATATTACTTCGAGACTCCGCTTTTCGGGATGCAGAACCTTATGAACCTTGGCGCGCTCGTCTCATTCCTCAAGTGTGAAGGATTCGATCTCAAAGATGCAAAAATACTTGAAAGCATTAAGAATTTAAAGGGGATAAAACGTCGCCAGGAGTATCTTGGAACTATAAACGGCGGGCTCGTTTACAGCGATTTCGCCCACCATCCCACAGCGGTGAGACTCACGCTCGAATCGTTCATCGACTTCTTCCCGGAGAAGAAAATCAATGTCGTTTTCGATCCGGCGACCAACTCGAACGGCCAGAACGTCTTTGAAAAGGAATACACAGAAATCTTTAAAAAGGCGGACAAAGTCGTGATCGGTTTCCCGCCGAAGGCATTCAAGTTCCCGCCTGAAAACAGGTTTGAGCCGGAGCGCGTAGTCGCAACGATCAACGCCGAGACCCCGGAAAAGGCTGTTTATATCAAAGATGTCGGCGATATTGTCAGCTGGGTCAGAAAGCACAGCGGCAAAAATACCGTCACCGTTGTCATGTCGAACTCAGGTTTCGACGGATTCTTCGGCAAAATAGCGGAATTTTTTGATTTACAAAAACCTGATTTCTTATAAAATAAAAATTGTGGATTTTGGGTGGTAATAAAATGGCAAATGAATTAAATTCTATGTTGCGACAAACTCAAATAACAGATTTGGGCGCGGAACTGTTCTATTCTGCCCACGAGAGTCAGAGCGGCGTAAGGCATTATAAAAACGGCGAACTTTACAATCTTGACTGTGTAGATTTTTTACGTCTGATTGATTCAAGCAGTGTTGATACGGTCTTTGCCGATCCGCCATACAATATCAAAAAAGCGGACTGGGATAATCTAGGCTCGGCAGACGAATATATTGCTTGGTCGATGCGTTGGATTCAGGAATCAGCAAGGATTCTGAAGGATACCGGGACCCTATATATATGCGGCTTTTCCGAGATTCTTGCAGATTTAAAATACCCATCTTCAAAATTCTTCAAAAAATGCAAGTGGCTTGTTTGGTATTACGACAACAAGGCAAACATGGGAAAAGACTGGGGAAGAAGCCACGAAAGCATATTATGCCTAAGAAAAACAGATGATTACACTTTCAATATCAACGATATCAGGATTCCCTACAATGCTCATACGCTGAAATATCCGGAACGTCAGCAAAGCGGGAAAACAAGTCAGTTTTACAATCCTGAAACTGCTGGAAATTTATGGACTCCCAATCCTCTTGGAGCAAAACCAAAAGATGTTTTGAATATTCCGACAACCTGCAATGGAATGGGTGAGAAGACAAAGCATCCCACTCAAAAGCCGGAAGAACTGCTTCGTAAATTGTTGCTGGCAAGCACAAACGAATGTGATTTGGTCGTAGATCCGTTTTCCGGTTCAGGCACGACCGCTGTTGTTGCAACTCAGCTGAATCGCTTTTTCAAGGTAAACGACAAAAATGAAGAATATAATCAAATGGCACACACCCGATTAAGCAATATTGTAGAAAGGACAATTCAGGAATGGATTGAGTTTGACCGCAAAAACAGCGAGCGAAGAAGGAGCATACGATGAGCAGAATAACTCTCTACAGACTTCTTGACGATATCGAATCCGATAATAAGGATTTGAACTGGTTTTTGAATTTTGCAGGCAATTATTTGGAATTCACACGCTTTGGTGAATCAATAAAACCTAATATTCAAGCAGAAATAATATCGGTCAATGAAAGTAACTATCATTTTTTCCAGTATAAGGATGACGGCAAAAATTGTATCACTCGCCCGATAAATACGAATCTCTTTGTCACTTTTGCGAACTTTGACAGCGCAAAATCAGATTTTTTATACGCATTGAAAAATATCAAAGACATTTCCAAAGAAAAGGTTCTGCGCCAAACAATAAACAAAGTGGTCTATACTTGCCAGCAGAGTATCGGCTGTACTCTCGACGCAATCAACAATAACAACTCTGCGAAGAAGAAAAACGGGGTTCTTTTCGAGGTGTTGATAAAAAACATTGTGGCAGGCTGTGGAATTGATGTTGATGATAACAGCGAGGTTGTGCTTTTGCCTGGCGGTAGGGAGACTATGAAATTTGAGCAGGATATTATTCTGCTAGATTCAGAAAAAAACACAAAGGCTATTGGACAGCTGAAGACATCGTCTAAGGACAGAATCGACAAAATTTTTTTAGACAAGTTTATGTATAATAAATTGAAAAAGGTAGATATTCCGCATTTTGCCATTTTTTTGAATGACGTCCAACGTAAAGACAGCAATATAGCGAAATACGGAATCAGTTCGACATTCCTTCCCGGACACTTTAAAGCTTACACCATCGCACTTAATCCTTTGGATGGAGTCTACTACATTGATTTACGTCCATCTATATCATCAGACAAATTATTGAAAAGACATATCAAACAGTTTGATACATTTTTAACTGAAGATATGTGGAAATTCATCAAATGACTTCGTTCCCGGCCTTAAAAATGTATATGGGCTAGATAATCTGTTTTCAGCCACGAAAAAGTGTGCCAAAATGCAGTTTTCAGGTCCGAAAAAATGTAAAGAAACCTTGATTTTAGGTCCAATAAAGTGTCCGTTCCCAGAGCCTGAAAGCGTTCTACGACAAGTTCAAGCCGGCACATTCCGTCAGATTTTCGCTCTTGCCATACCGTGAGCAGGATTGGATGACAAATATTCCGCTTTATGCTGTCTGCAATCTTTGATTTTCGACCCCTCTGTCTGCGATATCTTACAATGCAATTTTTTTGATGATGATATTTTTTGTTGATACATATTCGAAAATCAATATCTTTAAGTTGTAAAAATTGTTCAATTGGATAATGATGTGCAAAACGACATGACTAATCAATTTGATTTTAGAGAAAACGAGATAGTTTTGTATCAGCCGAATGA
>JAEEGL014742958.1_pt1 | contig 26069 bp, 23 predicted proteins | sample 9134231 | NCBI WGS metagenome assembly JAEEGL01 (sample SAMN16246548, study PRJNA631951) | gut metagenome | biome: gut microbiome; feature: rumen; material: fiber-attached | host: Bos | place: Iran: Karaj | collected 2018-10
TAAACGGACATATGAGGATACAGAGCGTAGTTCTGGAATACCATTGCGATATCACGATCCTTGGGCTCAACATCGTTCATGAGCTTGTCGCCGATGTAAAGCTCACCGCCGGAGATATCCTCAAGACCTGCGATCATACGGAGAGTGGTTGACTTACCGCATCCGGAAGGTCCAACGAAGATGATGAACTCCTGATCGTTGATCTCCAGGTTGAAATCCTTAACTGCCTCAAAGCCGTTGGGATATACCTTGGTGATATGTTTAAGTGAAAGACTTGCCATTAGAAATACTCCTTTCAGAATATACATTTAGGCGTTTCCCGCCCAATACAGTAGAAGTATACTCTACTGTTATATTTGTTGAAAATAACACAGTTAAACAAACTTTTTAGGGCACTTTGGTCATTTTGCCCCGAAAAATAAAAATAATCTAAAGGTATCAGCAATTTGCCTAACTAAAGTGTCGGGGGTTTCGGCATTTTGCCATTATTTGTCCTCTGTGCGCTTCATGGCTTCCTGCATTGCTTCCTCTACAGGGTCTGTTTCGGGAGCCGCCTCGGGATGTTCCTCATAGAATTTGTTCTCAACTGTCTCAAATGCCTTGCGATAAAGCATTGCACTTACATAGCCGGGGCCGCTTATACCGAACAGAAATACTAACGGAACCAGGGCAAAGAAGTAATATCCTATAACGGGGGGCACAATGTACAGAACGCCCATAAGGATGGCTCTGGGAAGAATGGCAACCGTCATTCTCAGGCCGCTCTTTATGGTTCCCTTTATGGTATTGTCAAACCTGGCAAGTACCGGGAAGATCATGATGCAGGCAATATAGATAAAGAAAAGGACGGCTATCATGATGGAGCGGACAACCGTTGTTCCTTCACCTTCAAGGCCTATGGCAAAAAGCACATCAAAGATTCCCAGCCCCAGGACCACCACCATCATAAGCCAGATAGCGGTAGCCTGCTTAAAGTTCTGTGCAAAAGAATGGAAGAATCCCTTTGTGATACCTATCTCCTCGTCTTTTACCATCTTAAGACACATATAATCCTTGGCCGTAAGTGCGGCTCCCGCAGTAACAACGGGAATGCACATGGCTATGGTCAGGATATTGAGCCACATCAGATCGCTCATTTTGGTCAGAATGACCATTATTTTTGAATCGGGATTAAATAATTTCAAATGCTTACCTTTCTAGAAAACCAGTTCCATTGTGGTCACCCTTATACCGGATACGTTTTTTTCCGGTTCGATGACCTTAAATCCTGTCTTCTTGTAAAACTCAATGGCATAGGGAGCAGCCCGGACTATCATGTTGTTCTCATGGCAAACATCCCTTAAATATTTGCAGAGCATATCCACTATATGAGTGGCAATGCCCATATGATGATAATCCTTATGGACAAACAACAGGGAAAGCCTGTTGCCTCCTCTTACGGATCCCACACCAATGATGCTGTCACCGTCACGAGCCACCACCATGGGATAATTCCCTTTAAGGAAAGCCTTATACAGATCATCATCCGTAATGAATTCAAAAAAATGCCCGGTACCCTCGGGACCGTAGTCGGCAGCTTCGAATTCCATGAATGTATTCCACACCAGGGACATGCTGTCCGTCCAGTCTTCCGGATGAGCCCATCTGTAAGTTATCCGGGAATTCAATGAAGCCTTTCCGTGATCCATTTAAGGATGTCCTCTTTTACGGTTTCTTTGTCATCTTCGTTAAGGATCTCATGTCTGTCACCGGTATAGAGTTTAACGGTAACATCCCTTACGCCGGCGTGTTTGTATGTATCAGCAGCCTGCTTTACGCCTTCGCCGAAGTTTCCCACGGGATCATCCTCGCCGGAAACAAACAAAAGGGGAAGATCCTTGGGCACCGCATCAATATTTACGTCTTTCTGCATTCTCTTCATGAGCTCGAAGAGAGCCTGGTATCCGTTGGCGGTAAAGCCGAATCCGCACTTGGGGTCCGCAATATAAGCGTCAACATTTTTAGCGTTGGCACTGAGCCAGTCACAATCGGTCCTTTTTTCGGGGATCTTCTTGAAATATCCGCTGAAACTCAGATTTCTTATAAGTGCGGGTTTCGCCTTTTCACCCTTAAACAAGGCTGTAGTCTTTGCCAGAAAACTTCCCACTCCGAGAAGAGAATCGCTTAAGCCGCCGGTACCCATGATAATGGCCATATTGATGCCGGTACCGTAACGATAGATATAGTTTCTTGCAATGAAAGAACCCATGCTGTGTCCCAGTATGATAATGGGCAGCCCGGGAAACTTATCCTGAGTGATCTTCTTTAATCTGTGCACATCACGGACTATGACCGTGGCAGGATCCTGCTTGCAGAAATATCCGTAGGTTCCGCCTTCGGAAACAGTATCACCGTGACCGAGATGGTCTTCACCGGTTACGATGAAGCCTTTCCCGGTCATGAATTCAGCAAAATCCTCGTAACGGCCGACATATTCCTCCATACCGTGTATGATCTGGATTATGCCTTTTGCTTTTTCCGCACCATCATCAGGCATCCATCTTATTCCATGGATACCGGTCTCACCGTCTCTTGAATCAAAATAGAATTCTTCCTTTTTCATGGAAGCACTCCTTCCGTAATCATCCTATTTCCGCACCGGCAGGCATATCCTTGTCAATGCTGAGAAGAGAAAGTTCGCCCTCCGCATTCTCCGCACAAAGGAGCATTCCTTCACTGGTAAGTCCTGCGATCTGGCGGGGTGCCAGATTGGTAAGTACGACGACCTTCTTGCCCACCATTTCTTCGGCAGAATAACCTGACTTGATACCGGAAAGTATCTGTCTGGTCTTGCTTCCTATCTTAACCTGGGAACAGAGCAGCTTCTTGGACTTTGGAACCTCCTCGCAGGAAATGATCTGTCCTACCTGCAGCTGGAGCTTCGCAAAATCGTCATATGTGATCTCTGCCTTGGGGTCAAGATCGATGCCGTCATCTGTGGCTGCTTCCTCGTTGCTTTCGGAAGTGATGCCGTTTTCTCTTTCGTACTCGGCTCTCTGTGCTGCACGGATCTCTTCTACTTTCTTCATTATATCTTCAAGGTTAAGACGTGCAAAGAGAGTCTCGGGCTCAGCGGTGACCTTCTTTCCGGATTCGAAAAGACCGAATTTATCGAGATCTTCATAATCCCTGAGATCGTTTTCACCGAGCTGTGCAAGGATTGCCTTGGAAGTCTCGGGCATAAAGGAACAAAGGAGATTTGCTCCGATGACGATGGATTCGGTAAGATTGTACATTACCTCGGAAAGTCTGTCCTTACCCGCGTCGTCCTTGGCAAGGGTCCAGGGCTCAGTCTCATCAATGTATTTATTGGAACGTTTGAAGATGGCAAATACCTCATCGATGGCATCTGCTACCCTGAGATCGTCCATCTTGGCAGCAGCCTTATCCCTTGCGGCTGTGACCACTGCCTTAAGGTCGGCATCCGCATCTCCTTCGGCACCGGTCTTAGTAACGACACCGTCAAAGTACTTATTGGTCATGGAAATGGTTCTCTTGACGAGATTGCCGAGAATGTTCGCAAGATCGGAATTGTATCTCTCGGTCATGAGTTCCCATGTGATGGTTCCGTCATTTTCATAAGGCATCTCATGGAGAACATAGTAACGCACCGCATCAATGCCGTAGAGTGAAATGAGATCGTCCGCATAGATAACATTTCCTCTGGACTTGCTCATCTTCTCACCGCCCTGAAGAAGCCAGGGATGTCCGAACACCTTCTTGGGAAGGGGCTCTCCAAGGGACATAAGGAATATGGGCCAGTAGATCGTATGGAAACGGATAATGTCCTTTCCTATAAGATGGAGATCTGCGGGCCATAACTTCTTATACTGATCCGAATGATGTCCGTCTGCATCATAGCCTATGCCGGTGATGTAGTTGGTAAGTGCATCAAGCCATACATATACAACGTGCTTATCATCAAATGTTACGGGAATACCCCATTTGAAAGAAGTTCTGGATACGCACAGGTCCTGAAGTCCGGGCTTGAGGAAGTTATTTACCATTTCGTTCTTACGGGATACGGGCTGAATGAACTCGGGATGCTCGTCATAATACTTCATGAGCCTGTCGGCATATTTGCTCATCCTAAAGAAATATGCCTCTTCCTTGGCGGGCTTTACTTCACGTCCGCAATCGGGGCACTTTCCATCCACAAGCTGGCTCTCTGTCCAGAAAGACTCACAGGGAGTGCAGTACATTCCCTCGTAAGCTCCCTTGTAGATATCGCCCTTTTCATACATCTTCTTGAAGATCTTCTGAACCTGGGCTTCATGATCCGCATCGGTGGTACGGATGAATTTATCGTAAGAAACATTGAGGCTGTCGCAGATGCCTCTTATGATGCCTGCAATACGATCTACAAACTCCTTGGGGGAGATTCCTTCCGCCTCAGCTTTTTCCTCTATCTTCTGGCCATGCTCATCGGTTCCGGTCTGGAAAAAGACATCAAATCCCTGCTGTCTCTTATGTCTAGCGATGGCATCCGCCATGACTATCTCATACGAATTTCCTATATGGGGTTTGCCTGATGTGTAGGCTATTGCCGTTGTAATGTAATAAGGTCCTTTATTCTGCATACCTATCACCTTCCTTTTCGGCGTCGTGTAACAAACGTCTGTCTTTTAAAATATAATAGATTAATCTACCACAAATGGCTTTATTCGTCCATTAAACGGTTGTATTCCTCGCATATGGCTTCAAAAACCGCCTCGGATCCGTTGCCGCTGTCAGGGTGGTAAACCTTGCACAGATCCCTGTACCTTTTCTTTATGGCTTCGGGAGTCTTGCAGCCTTCGAAGAATCCGTAGCTTGTTCCGGACTCATCATAACTGTCTTCATAGTCCTCTTCATAACCGTCATCGTCATATTCTTCTTCATAATAACGGTCCTCTATCCTGTTATTTCTTCTTTCAGGGATCCTCTCGGACCTTCCTCTGTCGTATCCGTCACTGTATCCTCTGTCATATCCGTCGTCATATCCCCGGACATTTGTATAAATATCGTCGATCTTGTCTCTTAAGCCTTCGGACTCCTCAATGACTTCCCTCTTCATATTCTGATAACGGATAAATCTGAGCACATCGAGAACCGGTCCTCCAAACACCATTATCATGATGATAAGGTTAAACTGTTCTTCAGTGAATCTGTCCCTTATGCTGTAGAAAGCAAATGCCGCAAGTCCCGCCACGATTGATCCCAGCAGGTGATTATGAAAAATCCTTATGAAAAAATAGACATATGATATTACGCCATAGAGCACTGCGAAGATCTTCAGTGATGTTAGGGGATCACCTGCTATCCTGTCCAGGGTTGCACTGAGATCTCCTTTCCAGAAGATCACACAGGTGATCACCACTGCCAATATTATCTTAGCCGGTATCACGGAAAGTCTCGATCTTAATTCCGCTACCTTAACTGCTTTTAACGGGTTCATTTTATCTCCCTCTTCTTCATTCTCATTACAGCCGCCGTACCAAAAGCAAGCATCAGTGACAGCTGTGACAGATTCACCGATGTCTGAAAACTGAACAGATTATTGACCATGTAGGCAAGAACGCATAAAGCCGCAGAAGCCGCTATCGTTCCTTCACGACTGCCGGTTCTCCCCTTTAGCCCCTTTACGACAAAGCTTATCATCATTCCGTAAAAACTCACCACACCGCATATTCCGGTATTGAGAAGCATGGTCAGAGGCTCGCAGTGAGTATTTATCAGCCTTGAATTTCCGAAATACAGATAAACCTGTTCCAACACCTTGGGATATCTTCCACCGGTGTATATCGTATAAAAAGTATCGGGACCGGTTCCAAACAGCCACTCTCTGAAAGAATACCCCTTTAAAACATCCACACCAAGCTGCAATGTAATTCCCCTGTAACTGCCCCAGGTCCCGTCAAAAAAGAAAGCTCCCTGATATCCCAAAACAGCACCGCCGGACAGGGTGTTTATAATGAGCAGTACAAAATACAGCACCACAGCTGCAGCCGCAATTATCAAAACCGTCTTTCCGACAAAAAAGGATAAGCTGTCCTTTCCTTTTCTTACAGCCGAGTCAAGACAGGTTGCAATGACAGTGAAAAGGGCAAGCAGCAAAAGATCTATCAATAGATTATCCACGGCCCTGCCGAATGCATCATTGGTTCTTAAAGGAACGCAGATCCCAACACCCAAGCCGTGTGCAACCACAGCCACGGAAAAGATAAATCCCATTTCAGCAACACGCAAAAGCGCTTTAATATCTTTTTTGCAGAAGCAAAGAAGTGCGATAAACACCGCAGCAAGGGACAGATATCCGCTGGAGGATCCGTTGGTCACATACATCCATGCACCGGCAAACAGATAGATTCTGAAAAACCATTTTTTTACAGTCGAAAACCTTTCACCATCACGGCCTTCAAAAAGATATGCAGCCATGGCAATAAAATACACGGTAACCAGATATCCGCAAAACCAGTTTGCGTTGCCCACTGTTGAGATCTTGCTGCTGTTCCATGAATCCATGGAAAAAATATTTCCGAACAGATCCATGGCAATCCCGATAAGATAGATCACAAAGGAAGCCCCAAGGATCAGTCTGCGAAAGAACCCGTAAGCAAAACCCGTATACGAAATGACAATCAGGCAGATCGTAATGGCCGCATAACTTTCAGTTCCCACATACCAGCCGCTCTCACCCTGAAGAGCTATATCCTTATTTACGGAAAAAATATAGGAAAACAAAACAGATGACAGAAACAAAAGGGACCAGATATGAACAGGCGTAATAATATCAAACAGGCCTGTCCTTTTTATCTTTTCCTTTATCCTTCCGGCTTCGCCATCCAGGGTCATGATTTTTACAAAAAAAGCAGATATAAGAAAAGCTACGGCAAGGATCAGGATCTGTCCCGGTATCAGAAAACAATTTATCCATGCCATTCCCTTATCGCTTCCAAGTGAGTTGTAATCCCTGACGTATAAAGGAAGAATGCACCCCGCACCCACAAGATACCAAAGCACACAGATGTACATCATGCCATCCGCGATCACTCTCAGTCCGCAGGCGATACCGGTGTATCCCTTATTTACGTAATGATCTTTTATATTGCCAAACAGTTTATTCATACAGTTTAAATGCAGGATTCTCCGGTGCGATCTCAAACTCCGCTCCATTATCGGTCTTTAAACCGGGAACCGTAAGCCTGTCCGCACAAAGAGCAGGATTCGTTATCCCGTGGGCAGTAGAAAAAGCTTTGCTCTCCTCACTTCCGTATTTCTGATCTCCCAGAAGCGGATACCCCAGATGAGCCATCTGGGCCCTTATCTGATGAAATCTTCCGGTGCCTATATCGATCTTAAGAAGTGAGGTGTTTTCATTTGAGGATAAAACCTCATATTTCAGTTCCGCCTTCTTAAAATCCGGTCCTTCTCCGATCTCACACTCACCCTTTGCACTTTTCCTCATGTAACAAATATCGCTTCCGTCCGTCCCTACCTGTCCGTAAACAACAGCTCGGTATGACTTCTTCAGCGCACCACGTGACAGATCTTCCGAAAGTTTTGCAGCAGTCCCGGAATCTTTTGCGAATACGAGAAGTCCTTCCACCGGCTGGTCCAGCCTGTGAACAACCCCAAGATATCCGCCTTTTAAATGATTCTTCAGAATGCTGCATACATCCGCTTTAGCAACTGATGCAGTCTGAACAGGAATCCCCGCCGGCTTAAATATCACCAGAACGTGATCATCCTCATAAATTATCTTCAGATCCTTATCCATTTATCCGGGCACCCTTAATCCTTTCGGATAATGATTCTTAATACGGCCTCCCGAAGCCTTGCCCCATCCGAGAGAATAACCTCCAAGGCTTACAAGGCACCATCCGTTTCCTTCACCTTCAAGTGTCATTCCCTTAACATAGTTTTCCGCATCGGTTTCATTTACCCTTACGGAATTTATGACATCGCCTTCTCCAAGAAAAAGAGCAAATGCATGGGAGGGCTCAAACCTGTCCTTCTTGAAACTTCCAAGATGCAGGCCACACCTTAAGACCTTAAGACCTGAAAGAGACGGTGTGTCCGCAGGCATGATATACAGATTATCGCCAAACAGCCTGAATCGATCCTTACAATCCAGGATCATGGAAGCGGTATCACCCTTCAGTGTATTCTTTAAAAATTCTTCAAGAGGCTTTTTTAACTTTAAGGCTGATGCGGATTCATAACCCCCAAAAGGAATGGACCTTTCTCCCTCTCCGTCCTTGATAAGAAGTACCGCAAACTGCCCCTCGCCTTTAAAATGCATGGGCCACATTCTCATAGCTTCAGCACATCCCTCAAGCCCGTCGGATGAACCGGGAACAGACTTTTTAAATTCATCTATATTTGCGACACGCATGTCGGGATGTATGTTTATAAGTTCCAGGACTCTGTCTTCATTTTCGGATCTTTCAAATGTACATGTGGAATAGACCAATGCTCCGCCGGGCTTTAACATGATGTATGCATTTTCCAGGATTTCTTTCTGCCTTTCCACACAGGTTTCGACATTTTCAGCAGACCACTGCTTTACAGCCTCGGGATCTTTTCTGAACATCCCCTCTCCGGAGCAGGGTGCATCCGCAATGATCGCATCAAAGAATCCCGCAAATCTCTCTGACAGGGATGCGGAGGTCTCATTAAGCACCAGCGTATTGGCTATGCCGCATCTTTCAATATTTTCCGACAGCACCTCAGCTCTTGTTCTGTTTATCTCATTTGAAAAAAGAATTCCATTCCCTGCAATGGACATGGCGATCTGTGTGGACTTCCCTCCGGGAGATGCGCACAGATCCAGGATCCTCAGATCAGGAATCTCTTCTCCGAAAGTTTTCTTCAAATGGTATTTAAGAAGTGCACCGGGGACCATCGCACCCGGATCCTGGATATAATATGCTCCCGCATTATGATAAGGACTTCTTCCGGGATTATCTTCTTTAGCGAAGTAATATCCGGTTTCTTCGTAAGGGATCTTCTCAAGTGAAAAAAGGGCATTAAGGTCTTCGTGACTGTTTCCCGTTTTCTTGAGGGGATTCATCCTGAGTGACGAAACAGACTCATCGGAATAGGATGATTCCAGAAGTTCATACTCTTCCTCACTGAGAAGCTTTTTCATATTCTCTTTAAAGCCATCAGGCAGATTGATCATTTCCATATATCACTTCATCAAACCGGCTGTCAGTTCAAACAGATACAGATCCAGCTTCATATTCTTTTCGCTATCCGCATCATTCCACAAGGGATCGCTCATACTGATCCCGCCGCAGATATCCGCACCAATGATCCTTCTTTCGAAAGATACTTTTTCAAGCGCTTCCTTCATCTCGCTTACAGTCATATCTCCCTGATCCCAGTTTGTAACATATACGGATGGATCCAGGATATCCTTGTCAAAAGAAATATAAAGAGGCAAATCCTTTTCTATAAAAGTTTCGTCGTGACCTCTTCCTAAAAATCTGCGCCCGCATATCTTTTTTCCCGCAAGATCCAAAATCACATCTTCGCCCTCTGCTTCAAATGCGGGAGGGCCGAATACAGTAAGGCTGTTTAGATTATTATCGTGTGCAAGAACTTCCTTTGCCCAGGAGCCGCAGCTTAGCATATCTCCAAAGGCCCCGTACTGCATATCGGTATGATGATCAAAAAGTATCAGATCATATTTTTCATCTATAAAAGAAGTAAATATCCTGCTCAGATAGTGATAATTTCCGGTATCAATAAAATGGATACCTCTTTCGGGATGATCATTTCCCCCAAGTCGTTCATGCAGATCTGCATATGCTTCGTCGGAGCAGTACATGTCTTTTCCGCTTATATCCGCACCGTTCACCCGTATCACATCGTCACATTTTGCCGATGATTGTAATTCCCCCGCAAAGGGCTCAGGGTAGCTTTCATTCATTTCGGTGATGATCACTCTGATACCGCTCATAGGTCACCGGCTTCCTTCCCGGATTTCCGTTCCCTGTTCCGACGTCTTCTTTTCTCCAACAAGAAATGCGATCAGAACAGGAACAGCGATCACGTAGGGATACATATATCTGAAATTCACGCAGGGGCCCAAAAGCATGGTCAGCATGTAAAAGAAAGGATAAGCAAACACTGCGATGCTTTTCCTGCTTCTTTTATAAACAGCCGCAAACACTGCAAGAACAAATAACCAGAAATAAAAGGCAGGACGCATCAGCAAAGTAACCACCGGCCAGTTATAGTATGAATTACCGTTGATCATATGACAGTACTTCTGTCGAAGTGAGGGGATTTTCGAATCATATGGAATGCCTTCCGGATATGCCGGATTGGCAGAACCGTTAAAAGTAAACAAAAGCCCGTAGCCGCTGTCATCTCCCACATCCAGCATCTGCGCATGGCTCCTGTCTCCGATGGACCAGTATCCTATGGTAAGTCCAAGGAATGCATCCAGATAATCATTGGGGTATGCCAGACCCAGTTTCACATAATCCTTAAGCAATGTCTTCTTATCATTCAGCCAGTTATCGGAATTATACTGGGAGATATCCGATTTTGCGGAATCCGCAATATAGGGGTAATACTCTCCCCAGGTTTCTGAAGTCAGATACTTTTCCAAAATCCCTCTCTGTTCCTGAGACAGATTTCCATCCTGATATGCGGATACTCTTACCATCTGCATAATGGGCACGCTGTATTTTTCCATCTCAGGCCCGGGTATTGCATTCATAACATTTCTGATCTGTGTCTTTCCCACAGTTCCCGCAACCACGGTTATGATCATTAACAACGCACAAAGGATCTTTTTCTTCACATCCTTACCGGTAAACAGAAAAGCCGGCACAAGGAAGATCATGGCATATGATGCATTATTTCTGAACAGTATGTTCAGCACTCCGATCAGCAAAAACAGGACGGCATATATGGGAGAAAGTTCTTCCTGCAGCTTTATGACAAGCAGGATCGCCATAACAAAAAATGCACTGAACAGTATGTCTTTGGTCATGCTGACTGCCAGCACAGGATTAAAGGGAAGCAGCGCAAAACATACCAGCCAGAGGATCCACGGACCCTTTCCGCTTTTTTTGTATATGTAAACAAGTCCCGCAGAAATGGCAGTGGCAAGCAACAGACTTTGCAAAAATGCAAAGCATGCCATTCCGGTTCCAACATTTCCGAGTCTAACGCCAAGGAGATAAAACACCCGTATCAGAAAGGTGTGTGCCAGAGGCTGATATTCATAAAACCACTCATATCCCCTGACAGCTTCGCCGAACTGTCTGTTGAAGTCATAACTGAATATGGCGGGATAAAAAGCTAAAAATACGGGCAGCCAGCACAACTGGATCACCCCCAGGGATATCGCAAACGCAATTCCTGACTTCAGCTGTCTGATCTCTTTCTTGTTTTTTCTTACGTACAAACCCGCGATAAATCTGAATATACGATAGGTCACCGGAAATATAAGAAATGAAAAACATATCCCTGCAAGGATTATCAAAGCTTTTCCCTTTAACCCCGGTGCGGTCATTTCCATGGCTCTGTACTGATAACCCATATCCGTAGCAATGCCAAACAGTGATCCGTAAACAAGTCCGTACGCCGACAGTTTGCGGGATTTGCTTCCGTCGGCATTCATTACTCTCACAGTCAGGTATTCCGGGATCACCAGCAAGACCATGACAATGAAAAACAAAGCATACAAAGGGATAACGGCAGCCCCTGCATCCTTAATGATCAAAGATCCTCCCACTGCTCCAAGAATACTGAATATTGCAGCTTTGGCAACGGATATTTTGTTTTCCGACAAAACCTTAAGATTCATACTACATATGATACGCAAACATTACGGAGACCATTCTCCATATTCCCGCAAGAAAAAGGATCGATGAAAGAACTCCTGACCCTTCATATTTTTTCAAAGAATATCTGATGACAGGCAACAACAATATATAGCCGGATAAAAACAAGCAGATATCTGAAGCCGCAGGGATCATAAGACCTGCAATGATCAGCACTGCAGAAACAACAGTGTACAGATATATGAATTTTGCTCCCGCAATTCCATTTTCGTAAACGCCCACTGCGAGCATCATAGCCAGCACCAGGATCAGTGACGGCAGTACAGCCAGAAGTTCACCATACGCTTCATCGAATGTCACCGCCCTGTCTCCGAAAAGAAGGGTCACCAGTTTATCCGGTCTGATTAACGGTGTAAGGGCAATGTTAGCCAAAGCAAAAAGCGACACATCTGTCAGTTTGCCCCCAAGCACCAATGCAGGGATCACCGACAGCAAAACAGCAAGAATGATCACAGTACCATCAGCAATGATATCCCAGGTTTCTCTTGTAAACATTCCTGTTTTTAACTGCAGATAATAACCCGTACCGGTAGCCGTACCCGCATCATGAAGTGCAAGCACTGCCAGGACAAATACCGCCAGTGTTTCAAAACAGATGATCATATTTCTTGTTTTGGGAGTAATGATCATCTTCTTCATATAGCATTCACCGTTCCCATTATTACCATTGCCGCCACAACGCAAAGTATCGCCACTGCCGGTAATGCTTCCCTGTTTTTTTCTCCCAAAGACCGATGGAAAAATGATCCTGCACAGATCTCAAGCAATACGCAGGTTCCAAAAGCTGCTCTGTCCGGATAATGAGGAGACAGGATCATTGCACCGTATGAAAGCAGTGCTCCCGCAAGCAGCGTAATTTCTTTTGAAGTGATCTTTTTATCTGCCGCCATAAGAAGCATGTATCCCACAGAAAGCACCAGGAGTGCCGGAAACATATATTCTCCGATGCCTTTAAGCATCTGGATGAGTCGGTCCGATACGGATAAAGCCAGTTCGGCACTATCATCCTTTCGTATGAAATTTCCGGGGGCGATGATACACATTACAGATCCGAGGAAAGATGCCACAACGCCTTCAATCATCCAGATCCTCCTTACGCCTGCTGCCTTACCGGATCTCATGCTGACACAGGTTATGACGGAAGCCGTCACAAATGCGGCCGGTCCCATGTTCTCCGTACTCCACCCTGTAATAAGTCCCAGGGGGATCATAAATATGACAGTGAACGGAATATCCTTTTTATCCGTATCCAGAGCGCGGATATATATCAGATAAAAAAGCAGTATCCACACGGAAGAATATACATAATTGGCACATCCTGCCTGCCACAGCATGCTCATTTTAAAATTCGGGCAGCAAGCGATGAGCAGTCCTAACTCAAGTGCAAAGATGCTGATTCCCGATGTGAAAAGATCTTTCTTTCCCGACACAACTTCCGCATCACCGGACAACCGTGCCAGATAATACATTTCAAATACAAGAAGCAGTGTCATCAGTGTATTGATGATATCTGCAGCAAATTCTCCGCTCATAAGAGACAACTGGAGGAATCCGTGGGTCACGACCCTTCCGCCCCAGTTATGCCAGTGCCACACCTGGGATACTATGATATCGGAAAGTCCCTTAAGGGTTCCCCCGTCCCGGAGATTCGTGGCATACCATTCATCATCCATCATAAAAGGAATGGCCCTGTTTGAAATAAACAGTAAACAAGCGGCCGCCGATACCAGAATGGTCGATACCGTGGCCGCTGTTTTGAAGTAATGATCCTTATTACCCGATAATATGGTGTTTTTAACGGATCCTGTCTGTTCTTTCATGCCCCTGGATTTAATACTTATCTATCCTTTATTTCCGATATTCCATTATATATCAAATCGGGGCAAAAATCTTTATTTTGCGTACATTTATGGCGTTTTTAGGCTTCCTTTATCATCAGAAACTGTAATAATTCTCATATTCATCATAGTAACCGTATTCGTCAAAATAATAATCGTCATAATCGAATATGTATGAGATATCATCGGGATCGTCCATCAGAGCTGAGATTCCGAATTCATTCTCCAGGACATTCATGACATTATCATAGTCAGGGAAAACATAGATCCTCATTCCTGTATGATAATAATTTGCGCTCGGATCATGATAGGAATGATCATCATCGTTGTAATAAACTTCATATCCGCACAGGAGGACCAAAGCTTCATCATTTCTGCCAAATTCCTCAACATCATAATGATCCTTAAAATCCCTGTAATATGCATCCATGACGAGTCTGATGTACTGCTCCGGAACCTGGAAAGATGCGGTTCCATTCTGATTTCTTATTTCCAGTGTTGAAGGATATCCCAGTTCGCCGCAGTTCAGAGGATAGTTTTTCTCCATATAACCGTCCATATGAATGAGATCGTTCATAATATCGGAGTCACCGATGGTATAGGACCTCATGAAGTTATAACCTACTTTTCTGTCAGCGATAAAGGACATATAATAGGTGTTTCCTCTTTCCTCATAGTCCATGGGTCCTCTTACTTCCCCGGTGAGAGGATCATGACTGTAACTTCCGTCATATTCGTAATAATACTTGGGAGTTGTAATGATCCTATATGCGAATGCAGGATCTATCTGGGTATATCCGTAGAGTTCTGCCGTTCTTACGCTATAAGGTATCTTGGTCAAAAATCCGTCTTCTCCCGGAACCGCTGCATATCCCCAGCCGGTATCACCTCCGAAGGTCGTGCTGGGATGCACATACGCTGCGGAGATACTGTTTTGGGAAATAACACGGTCATCAAATTTTGTAAGATCAAAGGCAAAACAAACAAGTATAGTTTCCGTCACAAGCAATGTAACCGCCATCTGTGTTTTATGATTAAAGAATCCCTTGAAGGATCTGGCATGGATGGAATCGATAATTCCGTAGGCAAGCACGCAGAAAAGCGCCGCAAAGAATATCAGCCATCCATTGATTGCAGTCATATTATATGCCCAGTGGCCTTCCGCAAGGATCAGAGCCACAAACAATCCCGCCGCAATGGAATTGAAGGTTCTTACCATAAATCTGTAGGGCTTATTGGATACTCCGGCTTCCGCTTCTTCGCTCTTTCTTCTCTTGTATATTACAAGGGCCAGGACCAGGTTGAATATTCCGGTCAGTACTGTTGCGATGCAGGAGAATACTCCCCATGTCATGGTCGTAAATTCACTTATGATATCAGCATCTACAGTTGCTATTTCAGCTCCCCACATTACTGCCGATATGGGAGAAGAAAGCCACAGCAGGTTTTCAAAAGCTATGGGCAGACCCATAAAATTATCAAAGAAGGACTCGCACAACAGATAATAAAGTGTTGCACAGATGATCAGGTCGAAACCTATGAATGCAATGTTTAACAATGCATTAAAAACGGTTCCCGCAAGGCATACTGACAATACTACCAGAGCATAGATGAGAAGGAATATAAATCCCGCAGCAAGGAACGATCTTAAACATCCCTCCCAGAGAATTCCAACAAGTCCGTACTGAGCAACTTGTACAGCCACAATACCAAAGCACGCAAGGACTGAGATCAATGCCGGTACAAGCCAGATCAGAAATCCGTTGGTAAAGATCACCGCAAACTGCTTTTCTCTCTTTACGGGAACGGAATTGACCATGTCGGTCATTCGCCTGTTAAACAGATGTCTGTAACCTCCCAGCCCCACGATCAGCGCGCCTACAATGGCAATGATTATCTGAAGTACCGGCATATAGCTCTGGGATACGGATTCTACCATATCCTCGGCATATTTCAGCATATACTGAGCCATGTCCGCTGCGGAATAATCGTATCCATAATACGAATACCTTGATACACCATTGGAATATGCAAACAGTATGGCAACGGGTCCCAAAAGAATCTGTACAACGGAGGAAAGTATCAGCATCCACTTTCTGTGCTTCAGATCCTCCTTCAGAAGACTCACAAAGCTTATACCCTTATTTGGTGATTCCTGCGAAGTCATATCCCAGCACCTCCGTTTCACTAATAAATATCTCTTCAAGAGTAAGAGGAAGAACCTCATAGAATACCGGCACCTGTGATGTGATGATGGTGTCGATCTCAGGTTTCTGTCCCCTGATGGTAAGGGTTACAAGCGAGCCCCTGTGATCTTCGGAAATGACCGTGCAGTTCTGCTTTACGGTCTCAAGGGATGCGGCATCCTTAAATACCACCTGCACCTTGTAGATTCCAAGCTTCATATCTCCAAGATCCTTGGAAAGGATAACACCGCCCTTATGAAGAAGTCCCACATACTCGCAGATATCCTCCAGCTCTCTTAAGTTGTGGCTTGCAATGACGGGAGTGATACCGGATTCTTCCATATCGTGTATGAAAAGTCTCTTTACCGCCTGCCTTACAACAGGATCAAGTCCGTCAAAGGTTTCATCGCACAGCAGATATTTACATCCCGATGCTATGGCAAGCATTATGGAAAGCTGTTTCTTCATTCCCTTGGAAAAAGTCTGTACTCTGCGCTTTTTATCAAGATCCAGTTTAGCCATGAGTTCCTCGAATCTTTCCATGGAAAACTTTTCGGGATACATGGTTCTGTAATATCCGGCCATCTCCAGGGGAGTTCCGCCGGGGAAGAAGTACTGGTCATCCGACAGGAAGAATACCTTGGACTTAGCCGATGGATTCTCATATACCGGTTCTCCGTCTATGAAGATCTCACCCGTATCGGGCTTGCATACTCCGCAGATACAGCGGAGCAGTGTGCTCTTTCCGGCACCGTTCGTTCCCACAAGGCCGAATACCTGGCCTTCGGGCATATCGAAGGAAACATCCGAAAGAGCGCTTATACTGTCATAGCTTTTGCTTACGCCTTTTATCTCTATCATTTCACATCCCTCTCGTATACTTCCCTAACACAGTTAAGGGCTTCTTCTTTTCCGATGCCTGCAGTCTTTACCCTGTCAGCCGTGGCTCTTAGTTCTGCCAGCATTTCTTCATTCAGGCTGTTCTTCCACCGGGCTTCCTCACTAACATAATTTCCCCTGCCCGTAATGGTGGTTATATAGCCCTTCTCTTCCAGTGCAGCATAAGCTCTCTGAACCGTGTTGGGGTTGACGGACAGATCCACGGCCAGGTTCCGCACACTGGGCAGTCTCTCCCCGGGGCTTAATCCTCCCTGGGCGATCAGATTCATTATCTTTTCCGCAACCTGTTCGTTCAGCGGTCTTTTATCCCTGTAATCAAGTGCAAACATATTTCCCTCCATTTCGAAGTGTATTAAGACATTTAATACACTTGTAACAGTAAAATAACACGGCCAAAAGGCCGTGTCAACATTTTTGAGTTTTTTACCCGGGATCCCGACTGTTATCAGAGCTTGAATCTGTATCCGATTCCCCAGATGGTCTCGATGTACTTGGAATCTCCGCTTACATCACCAAGCTTCTCACGTATCTTCTTGATGTGTACGGTTACGGTGGCGATATCACCCACGGATTCCATTCCCCAGATGGTCCTGAACAGATCATCCTTTGTGTAAACCTTGTTGGGATTTTCCGCAAGGAAACAGAGAAGGTCGAACTCCTTGGTAGTGAAGATCTTCTCCTCACCATCAACAAAGACTCTGCGGGCTGTCTTATCGATCTTGATGCCTCTGATCTCAACGATATCATTATCCTGCTTCTTCATGCCGGATCCCACAAGTCTTTCATACTGTGCAAGATGTGCCTTAACTCGTGCCACCAGCTCACCGGGAGAGAAGGGCTTGGTAAGATAATCGTCCGCACCGAGACCCAGTCCCCTGATCTTATCGATATCATCCTTCTTAGCAGAAACCATGATTATGGGGATATCCTTGACGGCTCTTACCTTTCTGCATATATCAAATCCATCCACACCGGGAAGCATAAGATCAAGAACGATCAGGTCATAATCATTATTAACAGCAGCTTCAAGGCCCGTGTCGCCTCGATCGCACATTTCAACTTCATAATCGTTCATCTCGAGATAATCCTTCTCAAGATCAGCGATCTCTTTTTCGTCTTCGATTATCAGAATCTTAGCCATGTATCTCCTCCTTGTACTTCCTTAACACGATGTGCATGCAGGTGCCTTCACCTTCTTTTGATGTGGCCCATATGTGGCCACCGTGGTCCTCTATGATCTTCTTTACTATGGACAGGCCGATTCCGCTTCCGCCTTCGGATGTGTTACGTGCGGAATCCGCTCTGAAAAATCTTTCGAATATCCTGGGAATATCGGCGGGAGCAATTCCTTTTCCGTTATCCCTTATCTCAATGATTATCTCATCACCGCCATCCAGCAGGTTTATGGAAAGGTGCTTTTCCTCCTTGTCCATATACTTGACGCTGTTTCCCACAATGTTGTTGATGACCTTACGCATCTGCTCGGGATCGGCTATGATCTCGGTGTCGGGTTCCGTGGTGTTCATATATTCAAACCGGATGCCTCTGTTTTCCATATCAAGGCCCACAGCATCGATACAGTCCCTGAAATAGTCGGTGACATTGATCTTAAGGAAATTATACCTTATCCTGTCGTTTTCCGCATTGGAATATAAAGTAAGCTCATTTATGAGCTGATCCATACTGGTAGCTTTATTATATATGGTCTTGAGATATTTTTCCTGTTTTTCGGGAGTCGAAGCAACTCCGTCAAGAATTCCCTCCACATAACCTTTAATTGAGGTAATGGGAGTTTTCAGATCGTGGGTGATGTTTGAGATCAATTCCCTGTTCTTTCTTTCCTGCTCTGCACTCCGTTCCTCATTTTCACGAAGACGCATTCTCATGTCCTCGTAGTTTCTTAAGAGTTCTCCTACTTCACCTCTGCTGCCGCCCTTTTCTATGACGTAATCAAAATTTCCTTCCCTGACATGGGTGAGTCCTTTTGAAAGTTCCGTCATAGGGTCCAGTATTCCCTTTTTGTTCCAAAGGGTAACAAGAAGTGCCGTTATAAACATTATGAGAATTATCGCAACGGATACATCGATCTTCAGTTTTCTGCTGAATCCGGCATTTGCTTTTACAACAATGAACACGGTTCCGGTACTTCCGTCGGAAAACTTGAAGTCCAGCTGCCTTACATATTCACTGAGATCCTCATAATAGACTGCGGAATCCCGACCGGGGCCCTCATACCCATAGGCAGGCAATCTGCCCCATATCTCTCTGCTCATCTGTGAGTTGGAGGTAAAAAAGAGAATATTCCCTTTTCTGACAATTATTCCGCTTGTAAAATTGGAAGCTCTGGATGATATATCCTTAAGATAATCCCTGTTTTCAATCTCGAAAGCTCCGGCTTCGATTACTTCCTCAAGTTCCGAATAGATCTCCTCTACTCCGCGGGTGATCTCTTCAGCATCCGGTCCGAACTCAGACATTCCATCGATTGAATCGTACTGATCCGCAAAGGGTCCTCCCATGGTCATCTTCACCATGAGGAACATAAATACGATCAGCACCAGGGGAATGAATGCGACCGCCACAAATGTTATTATCATTCGTGTCTGAATCTTCATGCATTAATCCGACGTTTCTTCAGTGTCCTGACTCTCTTCTGCCTTGCTTTCCGCCAGAAGGGAATACACATAGGGAAAATACGCATTGTTGATAACACTTCTGTTAAATGCGACTTTATTTGCAACGATGGCATTGTGACGTTTGATATATGCTTCTCCGACTTCCTCATAACCGGGATTTGGAGTAAACACTCCCGTTGCACCTCTGTAGGAGCCCACTTCGGTTTTCCAGTTATAACCGCTGTCAAAATACAGACCCTCTGCATTTGAAAGCACATCTCTTCCGATGTAAAGTCTGGAATCCCACTCACATCCAAACAGATTAAGAAGGGTGGGAAGAATATCAAGGGGTGAAGTAGGTTTGTCTATGATGATGGGATCCATATCCTCAAGAACTCCGCACCAGATTATGGCTTTGTTCCTGTCACGATCAAGCTGCGTTTCTACTTTGTATCCGTAAAGCTCATCAAGGTACGGAAGATTTCCGAGATAACCTCCGTCGGTAAGTCCGTAGGGGAAATGATCCGGAGCCATTGCAATAACGGTATCATCCGCAAGATCGTTTTCTTCTAGATACTCAAGCAGATATTCCAGTGCATATTCAAGTTCCAGATTGCAGGCAATATATGCCTTTACGGGATCCGAATAATCCAGTCCCTTTTCCGCACACCAGTTTTCAATTACTTCCTTATTTCTTACGGACATGGCATTTGAATGGAAATCATATCTGCTGTGTCCGCTGACAGTCATGTAATAAATGTTGAAGGGCTCGTGATCGGAATAAAGAGGAAGTGTTCCTTCCATCATTTCTTTATCGCTCTCAGGCCAGTGTCTGGAGATCAACTGCTCCATTCCGTTTCCGAATCCCATGAATCCCTCGCTGTATCCGAGAAGATTATGGGTAATGTTTCTGCTGTAGTAGAGATCATCATTATCATGGAATGCCATTCCGTAATAGCCCATTTCCTGGGAAAGCATGGCACCCATATTGGTATATGATCCCTGAGCAGTCATCTTGATCATGGACTCTCCGCCCGCAAGAGGCATAAGTCCGAAGATCAGCTCAAACTCACCACCGGTGGTTCCTGCCGTTGCCTGCTCATAATAATCATTGAAATTAATACCCTTTGTTGTAAGTCTATAGAGAGCGGGTGTAAGTTCGGGATCGATTATGCTGCTGGAAAAAGCTTCCGCACATATAACGATCAGATTCTTTCCCTTGAACAGACCGGTGTATTCATTCTTGGATGAAGGAGTAAGTGAAGCAACATAAGCATTAAGATTTGAAAACTGTCCGCCGGCTTCTGCCAGTGCGGCAAAATCAATATCGTATGCGTTCACACCGTATACAATCGGTTCCGCCACGGTTTCCTCTCCGCTTTCACCGACTGTGGTAACCGCTTCCTCCGGTGTCACTTCGGGAACTGCCGTAAGAACGGGATCTGTATAATCATCGCCAAAATCAACGATTGTAAATTCATCCTCCTGAACAGGGGGCGCCCCGAGATTCTTAGCATCCAGAGCAAGGGAACCTACCAGACCGTATTTATATACTGAATTCTGGAAGCTGTATTTTGTGTCAAAGGTTTCCTTATCAATAACGCCTTCCGACATCATCAGGATAACTGCGGATACAAACAAAAGACATATTCCCGCAGTTACAAGTCCCGCAATATACCTGCGTCCGCGATTGGAAAGAGGTCCTCCGCAGGGTTCTTCCATGGTTTTAGGAGAATCATCCTCAAGGTTTTCTTCGGAGAGGTCGATCAGCTTGATCCCCTCTTCTTCAGACTTGGGGACCGGATATGATTTCTCTATAAGTCTTGTCCGTCTGATTCCGGATACGAGTTTTCTTCCGACTATGAGCCAGATGGTAAGTGGCAACAGGAACAGCAGTATATGGGATATTCCGTCAACACAGAATATCAGAGCCCTGATGTCACCGGCAAATCCCTTAAGCGCATCTCCCGCCGCATTCCTTATGGTATGGATATCATAGAAAACGCTGAATTCTCTTTGAATGAAAAATTCGATCAAAAATGCAATGCACGAACCGAGCAGTGATACAAATGCAAGGATATGTGCAAGAACCGAAGGAAGCATATAGATCAAAAACGCTATTACACCTCCGACGACAAAAGAAACAACGAACATATACAAAACCGACATATCCACCGTCAGGGCAGATACCGAATACTTAAAGACAAGTTCCATGTAGAAGAAGGATAATCCGAAATACACTATCAGCAAAAATGCAGTAAGCGGGTAGGATGCCTTCTTTTCTTTTTTAATTTCTCTATTTTTTCCGAAGATCATTTTTTCTTTTCCAAACAGATGCCCCCAGGCAAAAACCTGAAGGCATCAGATAATACCTTTTTTCTTAACCGTGAAGGCCTCTTGCCTGACGATCCATATCTTCTACAACGATATCATAGATCTCGCCCAGAGATCTGCAATACTCAAGAATCTTCCAGGGCTCATTGGTGTGAAAATGGATCTTAACAAGTTCCTCGTCGCCTGCTGCAACAAGGCTGTCTCCCACAAAATTCTCGGTAATATAATCCCTGATCTCATCCTCATCGAGATCCTCGTTCTCACTCTCGATAAGAAGCTGGGTGTCATAACGAAATTCTATTGTCTGTTCCATGGTATTTCCTTTCTTTTATCAGATCTTTGCAAGCATATCGGCAACAAGCTTCGCACAATGAGCCGCAGCCGCTTTTTCAAATGTAGGATAATCTTCTTCGGCAGAACCGTCCGCTTTATCGGAGATAGCCCTGATGATGACAAAAGGAACACCGTTCAGATATGCACCGTGTGCAATGGAAGCTCCCTCCATCTCTGCGCAGTCTGCTTCAAAATTCTTTATGATCCTGTCCTTAACTTCCGAACTGGATATGAACTGATCACCGCTGGCAACTCTTCCGATGCGATAGTTAAGATCGGGCTGGCTTTCCTTAATGGACTTTTCCGCAACTTCCATAAGATGTGCATCTGCGGGGAATTCCCTGATACCAAGCTGCGGAACCTCTCCTATCTTATATGAAAAGATGGTAACGTCAACATCATGATGAACCGCATCTTTGGAAATAAGGATATCACCGATATTGAGTTCATTGTTCAGGGATCCGGCAACACCGGTATTGATGATATGGGTTACATTAAAATCGTCACAGAGAATCTGAACGCAGAGTGCGGCATTTACTTTGCCGATACCGCAGCGGACAACAACCACATCCGTTCCTCCGATCCTGCCTTCGCAAAACTCCATTCCGGCCTTTTTGGTGATTTTCTTATCAGCTATCTGACCCTTGAGTGCACTGACCTCAAGTTCCATAGCTCCGATGATACCTACTTTAGCCATTTGGTCCTCCTTTTTATTCGGGATAGATCAGTCTGTCTTCCTTAATACCGTAAAGAACGTTATTGAGATATTTGTTGGCAAGGTAATTAGCCATTCCGAGATTCTGATCAAGGTAATTGCCGCAGTCCTTGGCGGTAGCTCCGGGGATCTCATCATCAAAATCCCTTACAAATTCAAACATTCCGGTAACAAGAGAAACAATATCCTTACTCTCCAGATCTCCTGCAAGGAGCAGATAGAAGCCGGTCCTGCATCCCATGGGGCCGAAGTAAATGACTTTGTCCTTCCACTCCGCATGATTTCTGAGATAGGTGGCGCCGAGATGCTCAATGGTATGCATTTCTGCGGTGTTCATGACAGGTTCTTCGTTGGGGCTTGTCATCCTCAGATCGAAAGTGGTAACGGTCTCCGCTCCAATATGATCTTTTCTTGAAACATACACACCGGGCTGCAACTTAATATGATCGATGGTAAAGCTGGCTATTTTTTCCATAATGTCCCTTTCCTCGGTTAGTTACACAAAACCGCTGATATTTTATCATGAATTGTCAGTTTTTTGAACAGTGGGATTTTTCATCATTTCCACGTATTTATCGGAAGGTTCGGGACGTGCGAAGATAAATCCCTGTATCATGTCGCAGCCCTGATCCTTTAGGAATTCAACCTGCTCGTCCTTTTCGACACCTTCTGCCACGGTTCGCATATTAAGCATTCTTGCAAGCTTTATGGTCTCAGCGACCACTATCCGGCCTCTTTCTCCGGCATTTTCGCCACGGAAGAACTCCGCATCGATCTTCAGAACATCAAGAGGCATATCCTTCAGGGAATTAAGTGACGAATATCCGGAACCGAAATCATCCATGGATACCGCAAATCCATACTCCCTGAGTTTATCGATAGTTCTTATCAATGCATTCTTGTCATCAAAGAACGCACTCTCCGTAAGTTCGATCTCAACCAGATTTCTCGGTGCTCCGGTGGAATCAACCGTATCCCTTATCTGTTCCGCAAGATCCGCTTCGATAAAGTGTGCTCTGGAAATATTAACCGAAACAGGTACGGGGGATAATCCCTCATCAAGCCATCTCTTCTGATCCTGAGCCACATGTGAAAGCATATAATGGTCGATATTAACGATGAAACCGTTCTTTTCAAAAATCGGAATAAATCTTCCGGGGGAAACAAAGCCAAGAGTGGGTGAATCCCATCTGACTAAGGCTTCCGCGCCTCTGAGCTCTTTCGTATCGGGATCATACTTAGCCTGGTAATAAACCTTGAATTCCTGATTCTGAAGAGCCGCCCTGCAGCATTCCTCCACCTGATCCTGCCACTTCTTCTCCTCAACAAGCTTCAGGTCAAAGTAAGCGATGCCCGAATCTTCCTTATCTCCCAAAGTTCCCCTGGCAGTACATGCATTGTTGTACTCTTCTTCGGAATCCACATTTTTTCGTCTTATGATCTTGCCGTTTGCATCTCTTTCAACCGGAAGCATTGCAACTCCCACCTGATACGTGAAGGCATGCTCGGTGTTTATTCTCTCAAGATCAGAGATCAGATTCTGAAGTCTTGCCGTAAGCTGGTCCGTATCGCTAGCCCTTAAGAGCATCATGAATTCCTTCGGTGAACCGTGGGCATGAATTTCTTTTCTCGTAAGATGCTTTCCGATGCAGTCACTGATACCGCGAAGCACAGCCTCACCTTCAGACACGGAGTGACATACACAGTAAGTGGTGTATTTTACGAAGATCAGGTTAACGATGGCATAATTGTATGATCTGTTGGTGTAGCCTCTGAGGATCTTGTCCGCCTTAAAGAAGAACCAGGTCCTGTTCTTTCCGCCGGTGACTATGTCCATGAAAAGCATTCTGAGGGCTTTCTTGCGGGCTCTGATGCCTTCGATCATGTTAATGACAAATGCAGCGAAAATGATTATGAACAAAACCGTAAGCATAATGACCACAAAGATCAGTATGCTCAGGTCGCCCATATTAAAGGAAAGATATCCTTTTCCTATGAAGATATTCTCGTTTCCTAAAGGAACTCCCATCCATACCGGAAGCCTCACAAGAAAATCCGATCCGGGGATCATGAAGAAAACAGGGTTGTTGAAAAGGTCTTCCTCATCTTCCGCCGAAGAAAGAGTCACTATCTCGGGATCGAAATTCTTTTCATCCATTCCGTTCAGTTTGCCGTATAACCCGGCAAGATCCACATCCAGATATCCGTACCTTGTGCCGCTTATATAGGGATATTTAGTATCGGCATAGAGATAAACACTTGAATCAACGCCTGACAAATTTACAAAGCGAAAGTTCTCATCGCAGGTATTATCACTTTTTCCCACGATATCATCTCCGAATTTATCCCTGACAATGTATTCCTTATCGGATGATTCAAGAATTCTGCGAATGGTTTCATCGTCCGCTTCAGGATTCTCCTCATAGATTTTTGCCATATATGCTATGGATTCATATTCCGCGGCAAGTTTTGCCTGAATCAGGTAGTATCCGAGCATAATAAAACTGTAGGAAAGTATTCCCGCAGTTACCGCAAATATAAGCAGATACATAACAAGAGACAGCCATCCGTGTCCCTTTTTCATCTGTGAGATCTTCTTAAGATTGTAACTTTTCATAAGTTTTTCCCTCTCATGCGATGTGATCGCATATCCTAAAGATTATACCATAAACCGCCTTCCTAAGTCCGAGCTTTACGCATTTACGGGCATAAAAAAACCGCCGCCTCTAATGCGAGGTGGCGGTAATGGTCATATTTTCATCCGACATGGGTGGAATTGATAATGTTATCAACAGGCTCCGTAAACTGCCTGATGACCGTATCGATACATACAATGGCGATCTCACAATACACCTTTATCTCGGAATCTGCTTCGGGGTGTCTTCTGAGTTCCTCCTGAAGATGCTTCTTTGCCTTTTGCATATCTTCTATATTGTATTTGGTTCCGGACAGCATGAAATGCAGTGTATTCGTTGAAGAATCCACCTTGGCAATGATCTGTCCCTTGGAATTGTCTTCGGAACTCTTGCCGGTCATCTGCTTAGCCAATTCATCGATCAGCTTCTTTCTGTCATCGTAATCCATACTACTCCTTCTTTTTGATCTAAACGCTCCCTAACGGAATAACATGTTCTCGGATACTAGAATTATAAAAATAGTTTCCAAAACAGACAAGTAAACTTTTTATAAATTCTGTATCAGGTACACGGGAGTTTCTGAAGCCTGTATATGCTATAATTTAACCGTATGGAGGAAAAATA
>JAEEGL016042857.1_pt1 | contig 26069 bp, 21 predicted proteins | sample 9134231 | NCBI WGS metagenome assembly JAEEGL01 (sample SAMN16246548, study PRJNA631951) | gut metagenome | biome: gut microbiome; feature: rumen; material: fiber-attached | host: Bos | place: Iran: Karaj | collected 2018-10
ATCTCAATTGCTATGACTTTAAGAAGCGGATCTGCAAGACCATATACAACATATAAGAGTTTTGATTCTTCGGTTAAAGACGTAAATAAAACTTCTAAATATAAAGAGTATACAGGCAGTGTGCTTCATTATTATACAAATGGCGAGTCTCAACGTGATTCTAGTTACGAATTTAAAGTAGATAGTGTAGAAAAGACTGCGACAGTATCTGAAACAGTAGAATTGGTCTTAGCATTAGAAAATGGATATAACCCAGAATGCGTTCCTAATTCTAATGCAGAAAAGGTATACCTAAAAGCTAGAAGTATATTAAGAGAGATTATTGATGACAGAATGTCAGATTATGAAAAGGTATTAGCTATTTATGATTGGGTAACATACAACTGTATTTATGATTACGCTATCATCGCATATTCAGGAACTATAAAAAACTCATCAGCTTATGCTGCTATATATAAGAACAGAGCTTTCTATCCAGAAGGTGTGTTCTTTGATGGTATTGCAGTATGTAATGGAATAGCATCTGCATTCTCTATTATGTGTAATATAGAAGGAATTCGTTGCTATAAGATTATTGGTGAAGTATCTAGTGGACCACATGCCTGGGTAAAGGTATATGTTGATAGTAACTGGTATGTATGCGATCCAACATGGTCAAATGCTAGACGTTCAATTGGTAATCAATATTATGAATACATCACATACGATTTCTTTATGATGGGACAAGAAGAATCAGAATCTTATCAAGATAGATATGAATACAAGAAGGGTGAAGGTATTAAGTACCATGCTGGAAATAGCGAATACTCTTATTGGTCTTCAATGTTCTTCACTTATGAAGATAAAGTATATGATTATTATTTTGATAACTATAATGATTTCGTAATATTTATGGATTACTATACACAAAGAGGGGAAAATGCCGTTGTTCAAGGAAACAATGAAATTATGGTAAGCTTTATGTTGAAATCTGGAGCATCATCTCTACTTGCAGATAACTGGTATGAGAATTATGTAAGTGAGCATAATCCTGAAGCTGAGATTTATTTCAATATAAATTTCTCTAACAGAGTTTCATCTCCAAACGGCGGAAAGATTTTAAATTTCTCAAATATAGTGTATCTTAGAATTAGTAAACAATAGAAAGTAATAAATAGGGGTTATTTATGAGAAGAAAGTTATTAGGGGTTGTTCTAATCTTAACTATGCTTATTGTGTGCGCAATGAGTTTTAGTGCATGTAGACGTACAGAAACAGATTCCACAAATATGGTAGATTTTTCTCAAGCAACAGTTCTTCAAGAAATTGAAGGATTTGGCGCTTCATCTGCTTGGTGGTCACAAATTGTTGGTGGATCAAAGAATGCAGAAGAGATAGCAAATAAATTATATAGTGAAGATGGCCTTGCTATGAATATCTATAGATACAACATTGGTGGTGGTTCTAAAGATGTTAAAGATAAGGATTGCTATTGGGAACAAGATAGATTAACAGAATCATTCTTAAAGGGTGAGAATTATCATGGTACTACTCATGATGAATTATTAGCATTTGTATCTGATGTTAATAATTACGATTTTACAAAAGATGCTAATGCTCAAAGACAATTAAAATTATCTTATGATTTAGGATGTATAGATAATGTTATTTTATTTGTAAATTCACCTCATTACTTGATGACAAAAAATGGTATTTGTAGATCTTCAGATGGTGCTGATGATGTAGATAACCTTTCAGAAAAGAACTTTGATATATTTGCAAAATATTTAATGGTTATTCTTAAGCACTTTGTTGATGAAGGATATCCAGTTACATACTTAAGTCCAATTAATGAACCTCAATGGGACTGGTCAGATAATAAGCAAGAAGGTTGCCACTATGAACCTGCTACATGTGCTAAATGTTTAAATGTTGTGTATAACGCATTAAAGGAATTCAATGAAGCAAATGGAACTGATGTTAAATTAGACGGATTTGAAAGTGGAAACTGGAATACAAAAAAGCATGGTAACATTTCAAGAATTACAGACTATTTAGATGCTATGCAAGCTTATCCTTATTTCAAAGAACTTGATCACGTTTCTTTCCACTCTTATTCAAGTGCTGGACAAAAGAAAGTAAGAACAAAGTTTATGAAGAAGATTGCTGATTATAATATCCAAGTAAGTTGTTCAGAGTACTGCCAAATGTCAGCAGGAGTTAATTTAAAAGACTTTAAGTCAGCTCAATATTTAGCTCTTGTAATGTCTTATGATTTTAGCGTCCTTCATTCATGTACATGGGAATGGTGGATTGCTATGAGTAATGAATCTACATATAACTATGAAGATGGTTTAATGTATACAAACTGGTGGGCTGAAAACGATGATGTAAGAATATCTCCAAGATATTATACAATGATGCATTATAGTAAGTTTGTTCAACCTGGAGCTAAGTACTTAGAAATAACATTAGAAGATAAGGTATCTCATTTATCTTTCATTGATAAATGGAAAACTTGGTATAACAATGACGGCGAAAAAGCTAAGTATGCAGATGACTTATATAATGTATTTAAGAATCCAGATGGATCAATCGTTATTGTTTATGACAACATAACAGATGATTCTTACACATGGAATTTTAAAGAAGAAATTGCAAGTTACACATCATATACATCAACCGATGGAAAGTACATGCAATCAAAGAGTGGTGAAAAAATTAAGTCATACACATTCCCAGCTAATAGTATTACAACAGTAGTTATTAACCCAAAAAACTAATTTATTGTAATTAATATATTATTTATATAAATAGGAAATTTTTGGTCCGTTATTGCAAAAATAAGGGGCCAAATTTTTTTTTAAATTTTTTTATAAAATCTATTGACATACCGGATTGGTAGGTTTATAATCATATCAACCTATAAGATTAGTAGGTAAAAGAAAAAGGAATTGAAAAATGAATAGAAGTACTATTGAAAAATCCTATAACAAATTTGAAAGTTTAGTCAGAGCTAATTTCCGCTTTGGACGAATGTGTAGTCGATGTCGATGTTGCAACAATTAGTAGTTAAATAAAACAAAAAACAAAGAAAACACATTTTAAATCAAAAGGAGATTATACAATTATGGCAAATTATAAATTCGAAACATTACAATTACACGTAGGACAAGAACAAGCTGATCCAGCTTCAGATTCAAGATCAGTACCTATTTATCAAACAGCATCTTATTTATTCCACAGTGCAAAACACGCAGCAGATAGATTCGGTCTAGCAGATGCTGGTAACATTTATGGTAGATTAACAAACTCTACACAAGACGTTTTTGAAAAGAGAATCGCAGCTTTAGAAGGTGGTGTTGCAGCTTTAGCTTTAGCATCAGGTGCTGCAGCAGTTACATATGCTATTCAAGCATTAGCAGGAGAGGGTGATCACATTGTTGCTCAAAAGACAATTTACGGTGGTTCATATAACTTACTAGCTCATACCTTAACAAGATTTGGAATTAATACTTCATTTGTAGATATTCATAATCTTGAAGAAGTAAAGGCAGCAATCAGACCAAACACAAAAGCTATTTATATTGAAACATTAGGAAATCCAAGTTCAGATATTCCAGATATTGATGCAGTAGCTGCAATCGCTCACGCTAACAATATTCCACTTGTTATTGATAATACATTCGGAACACCTTTCTTTATTAGACCAATTGAACACGGTGCAGATATTGTTATTCACTCAGCTACAAAGTTTATTGGTGGACATGGCACAACTCTAGGTGGTGTTATTGTAGATTCTGGTAAATTTGATTGGTTAAAGAATGCAGATAAGTATCCACAAATTGCAAAGGCAAATCCAAGTTATCATGGTATTTCATTTGCACAAGTTGTAGGAGCAGCTGCTTATGTAACATACATTAGAGCAGTATTATTAAGAGATGAAGGTGCAACTATATCTCCATTCAATGCATGGATTTTATTACAAGGTCTTGAAACATTATCATTAAGACTTGAAAGACATGCTTACAACGCAAAGAAGGTAGTAGATTTCTTAGCAGCTCATCCACAAGTTGAAAAAGTAAATCACCCATCATTAAAAGATCATCCACAACATGATTTATATGAAAAGTATTTCCCAAATGGTGGTGGTTCAATCTTTACATTCAACATTAAGGGTGGAAGAGATGAAGCTTGGAAGTTTATCGACAGCTTACAAATCTTCTCAGATTTAGCAAATGTAGCAGATGTTAAGTCTCTTGTTATACATCCAGCTTCAACAACTCACTCACAATTATCTGATGCAGAAGCTCAAGAACAAAACATCTTCCAAAACACAATCAGATTATCTATCGGTACAGAAAACATCGATGATATCATTGCAGATCTAGAAAATGGATTCAATGCAATCAAATAAGAGTATAATATAAGAGTTAAATGAATTAGGAGAAAGAAATTATGTCAAAAATATATGCCTCAGTAGATCAACTAATTGGTCATACACCACTTGTTGAATTATCAAATATTGAAAAAGAGTTAGGTTTAGAAGCAAGAGTTATTGCTAAAGTAGAATTATTCAATCCAGCAGGATCAGTTAAAGATAGAGTTGCAAAGTCTATTCTTGATGATGCTGAAAAGACTGGTAAGTTAAAGAAAGATACAGTTATTTATGAACCAACTTCAGGTAACACTGGTATAGGTATTGCATCATTGGCAACTGCTAGAGGTTATAAAGCAGTTATCATTATGCCAGAAACAATGTCTATCGAAAGAAGAAAATTAATCAAAGCTTATGGTGCTGAAATCGTATTAACAGAAGGCGCTAAGGGAATGAAGGGTGCAATTGCTAAAGCAGAAGAATTACATGCAGCAAATCCAAACAGCATCATCGCAGGACAATTCGTAAATCCTGCTAACCCAAAAGCTCATAGAGAAGGAACAGGTCCAGAAATCTATGAAGATACAGACGGTAATGTAGATATCTTCGTTGCTGGTGTTGGTACAGGTGGTACTGTTACTGGTGTTGGCGAATACTTAAAGTCAAAGAAGCCAGATGTTAAGGTTGTTGCTGTTGAACCTGCTACTTCTGCAGTATTATCAACAGGTGTTCCTGGTCCTCATAAGATTCAAGGTATTGGTGCAGGATTCGTTCCAGATGTATTAAATACAAAAATTTATGACGAAATTATTCCTGTATCTAACGAAGATGCCTTTGAATATGGTAGACTAGTAGGTAAGAAAGAAGGCTTCTTAGTTGGTATTTCATCAGGTGCTGCTTTAGCTGCTGCTATTAATCTAGCTAAGCGTCCTGAAAACAAGGGTAAGAATATCGTAGTATTATTACCTGATTCAGGCGACAGATATTTATCAACAGCATTATACGAAGACTAATTTAAAGTAAAAGTTTTTAATAGACAGCCCTTATTTCTTAAGGACTGTCTTTATGAATTATATAGGAGTGTGAGTTATGAAGATTTCTACAAGAGGAAGATATGCTTTAAGAGTAATGATAGATCTTGCTGAAAATGACAATGGTAAATATATCCCTCTAAAGGATATTGCAGAAAGACAAGATATATCTCAAAAGTACTTAGAGAGTATAGTTGCAGAATTATCTAAATCTGGATTAGTTCTTGCATTACATGGAAAGGGTGGTGGATATAAATTATCTAAAGCTCCAAGTGAATATACTGTTGCAGAAGTCTTAAGAGTTGAAGAAGGTGATTTAGCACCTATAGAGTGTCTAGCTTTTAATGCAAAGCCATGTGATAGAGCAGACAATTGTAGAACACTTCCTATGTGGGAAGGCCTATATAAGGTAATAACAGAATATCTTGAAGGAATTTCTCTTGCTGATTTAGCAAAATTGCCTATTGTAGATAACTGGGTTATTTAGGCTTTATTTTTAAAAGTTTATTGAAAGCTGAGTAAAGTTATTATTGCTCAGCTTTTTCTTTGTTATTTTGGCTATTACGCATTCTTAGCCAATTGTATAGACCATATAAGTCATTAATGAATAAAACAATTGAAGAAATTAATAAAGTTATATATTCATGTGAGTTGTTTAATTCAATGGACCATAGAATGATTAGAACAATATCGTTAAGCATATATGCAGCAGCATAATATGGGCTTCTTTTAACGCATAAATAAGTTGCAGCAAAACTTGTTGCAATAGATAAAGTGCTCACGATAAGATTTTGAGTGTTTATGGCCCTAAGAATAAAAAAGAAAGATACTAGAATGGTAATAGTCGATGTTGCTAAAATAAGCCATGATTTTGGGCTCATATGGCCAACCTTAACAACAGCGCCACCTTTGTATCTATTTCTATACCAAACAATTATTGAAGCAACATTTAAAGGGAACATCATTGTTATCTCAACTATTGTTTCTCCATAATATCCTGAGATGAAACCTGTAACGCCATATGCAATAGCATACATAAGAGAGAATACTTGTCCTATAACAAGTCCTTTAGATATGAATAAAACAGATATTACGGCAGTTAAGGAGCTTGCTAATGACCAGTAATTTCCAGGATACAATGAAAACATAACAATAATGGGAGTTATTGAAATTGCTAATAATAGATAATCGTACCATTTAAGCTCATTAAGAATTTGCTTTATTTTCATTGTTACTCTCTAATAGATTTTTATTCTTTTTAAATATTCTCGTATAGATTATAGCGAAATATGTACACTCTAGTATAGAAGTTAAGAACCAAGATGTTGGATATAGCAGATATAGAGATTCTACTGTTTCAAAATATCTAAAGATAGTGTATATCCAGATGATTCTATATATACAAGATCCTATGATAACAAGAATAGTTGGAACTAATGTTTTGCCAAGACCTCTGCTTGCTGCGACTGCAGAATCCATAAAAGTAGATAGGAAATAAGAGAAAACCATTATAGATAATTTCTTCATTCCAGCTTCGATTATAGAAGAATCTTTGGTAAAGATAGATAGTGCCTCTTGTCCGAAAAAGTACATAATTAATCCAAACAAAGCTGCCGCAGAAAACGCATAGAATAGGGTGATTCCGTAAGATGCAATTATTCTTTTTCTGTTATTTGCTCCATAATTTTGACTAATAAAAGAAGTACATGCTAAATAGAAAGCAGCCATAATATTGTATATTATTGTGTCTAAATAAAGTGCTGCAGCGTTGCCTTGAACCATTGCTTCATCAAAACTGTTTACACCTGTTTGTACAAACAAGTTTGCTATAGCGAATATAGAATATTGAAGCCCAGATGTTAATCCGAATAATAGTATTCTTTTTGCCTTTCTTTCAGAGAATGTGAATTCTTTAAATGAATAGTGTGACTCCTTCTTTCCTAAGTGAAGAGATATAACAATAAGTAGTGCGGAGATATATTGAGATATAGTACTAGCAAGCGCTACTCCAACTACGTCCATCTTAAATGCAATAACAAATAATAAGTTTAACCCAACATTTATAACACCACCGATTACTAAGAATAATAACGGTTTTCTTGTGTTGCCCATTGCACTATAGGCGCCATTACCATAGTTAAAAATAGTAAGTGCTGGAAGTCCGCAAAAATAGATATGTAAATATGTAGTTGCAGGCTCTAAGAAGTCTGGTTTTGTTTGTAATATTTTTAAAATTATGTTTGCTGATGAAACACCAAGAACTAAAAGAATAATGCCAACTATAATACATACAATAAGCGATGTATATATAGTTTGTTTTTCGTCATCTTTTCTTTTGGCACCTATAAATCTTGCAAGAATTACATTAACACCATTACCCATACCAATTGCAAAACCAGTAAATAAAGTAACAAGTATGGATGTAGATCCAACTGCACCCAAAGCTCTATTGCCAGCAAATTGCCCAGCAACAATAAGGTCTGCCATATTAAAAACGATTTGAAGAAGGTTAGAGAATATTAAAGGAATAGAAAACAAAATTATTTGTTTCCATAAATTACCTTGAGTTAAATCCTTTTCTTTTATCATCTCTTACCTCGAATGAGGCAATTCTAATACGATAGGAGCATTAAAGTAAATTGTTTGTATGCAAATAGTTTGATAATTGTCATATAAATTTTATTTATATATAATAGAAAACAAGGTGAATTATGAAAAAGAAAATTGTCTTATTACTACTTGTTGTTTTTGCTCTAAGTGTTGTTTTATCTTGTGTGTCATGTGATAAAGAGGAAGAATCAGCTCTTATTAAAGAAAAGAAAAATATTTTAAATTACATTTCAAGCGTTTCAGGAAATCATATAATATCTGGCCAACAAGAATCTACATGGACAGAAGGCGGGGAAGACTATGAGTTCAATTATATTGAACAGAACACAGGAAAACTACCTGCAATCCGTGGACTTGATTATATGGGCGATGATTTTGAAGGAGTTAACGCAAGAGCAATTAAGTGGGCTAACAAAGGGGGTATTGTAACTATTTGTTGGCATGCAGGTAAGTATTTTGAAGGCAACTATCAAGATGCAAGAACAAATACAAACGGCGACTATGATGAAGCAAGAGATAATAATCCTGTAGCTAACTGGGATGAATATTTAACAGAAGGTACAGAAGAATACAACAAAATGATTGCGGGTATGGATAAAGGCGCTCAAGCATTAAAGAAGTTACAAGATGCTGGGGTTGTTGTGTTATGGCGACCTTTCCATGAGCTAAATGGAGACTGGTTCTGGTGGAGTTTAGGCGGAGCTGAGAATTTTAGAAAATTATGGCAAATTATGTATGATAGATATACAAATGTATATGGACTAGATAATCTTATTTGGGTTTTAGGTTATTCTCATTTGAGTATTTCTGATTATGCACGTGGCGGCAAGGAAATAATATATTATCCAGAAGAGGATTGGTATCCAGGCGATAAATACGTAGATATTGCTGGTGCAGATAGTTATTCTGGCAATGCAGAAAAAGATAGATATGATACATTAAAGAAGGCTATTACAAACAAACCATTATGTTTCCATGAATGTGGAACAATTCCAACAGTTAAGATGTTTAAAGAAACTCCATGGGTGTTCTTTATGACATGGCATACTGAATGGCTTGTATATAACGATGGCAATAGTCAAAATGAGAATACAATAGATAGTCTAAATGAAATATACAATGACGATTATGTAATAACTTTAGACGAACTTCCAAGTTTTAGGGAATAATACAAATATTCTTTTGCCATTTTCGGTTGGATTTTTGACAATATCTTGCCTATGTGTTGATTATTTTATATAATATATCTAGTAAACATATAAGGGGGATATTAATATGAAATATGTTTGTAATGTATGTGGCTATGAATATGATGAAGCTGTAGGTGATCCAGATAATGGAATTGCTCCAGGAACAAAATTTGAAGATTTACCAGATGATTTTGTTTGTCCAGTATGTGGAGTTGGTAAGGAATCTTTCTCACAAGAGTAACTTATAATTTAATTGATAGTTAATACTGCTAAGATAACACTTGGCAGTATTTTTTTACACTATTTATGGTTTTAAAAATAATATGAAACAAATTTCATATATTTGCTATACAACACCGATATAGTGTGCTAGAATATCTTAAAATATGAATAATATTTCATATTATGGATAGGATAAAAATATATAGAGGTGTGATATGTTTATAGAATTAAAAGGAATTATTAAAACTTTTGGACAAGGTGACTCAAAGACAACAGCGGTAGATAATATCTCTTTTAATATTAATCAAGGAGAAGTTGTAGTTCTATTAGGACCATCAGGTTCAGGTAAGACAACTTTACTAAATATTATAGGTGGTATTGAAATTGCTGATTCAGGTTCAATAAAGGTTGCGGATCATCAAGTAGACAGAATGACAGACAAGAATGCGGTCGAGTATAGAAGAGAGCATTTGGGCTATATTTTCCAATCATATAATTTGATACCAAATTTAACAGTTAGAGAAAATATTGAAATTGGTGCATATCTAGCAAAGAAACCATTAAACGTTGATGAGTTAATGGAAGATTTAGGTTTAACAAAGCATGCTAATAAATTACCAATGTATTTATCTGGTGGACAACAACAAAGAACAGCAATTGGTAGAGCTGTTGCTAAAAACCCAGATTTATTATTATGCGATGAGCCTACAGGTGCTCTAGATTCTCAAACATCAAAAGAAATATTAGTTTTATTAGAGAAGGTAAACAAGAAGTACGGAACAACAATTCTAATGGTTACTCATAATGAGTTAATTGCACAAATGGCATCAAGGGTAATCAGAGTGAAGGATGGCAAACTAATTTTAGATCAACAAAACGATAATGTCGTTGCAGCAGAGGCGTTAGAACTATGAGAAATCCTTTATACAAAAGAATTAAAAGAGAGTTTTTATCTGATATAGGAAAATACATAGTTATTATTGTATTCTTTATTGCTATCTGCGGTTTAATTTCTGGTTATATCGTAGGTAATGATTCTATGATAAAAACTTTCTATAACACACAAGAAGAATTGAAAGTGGAAGATGGACACTTCGAATTATATAGTCCTCTATCGGATAGTATTAAATCAGATTTTGAAAACACATTTGATGTAAAAGTGTATGATTTAGAGTTTAGTGAAGAATCTCATACATCACATGTTGTTCGCGTTTATAAAATCGAAGATAGACAAGGAAAGATTGATGACTTTGATGTAATGGAAGGAACTCTTCCTAAAAGCAATAATGAGATTGCTTTAGATAGAGCATACTGCAATAGCAATAATATAAAAGTTGGAGATAAATATGAATTAGATTCTAAAGAATTTATTGTTACATCTTTTGTCGCTCTTGCTGATTATTCTGCATTATTCCAAGACAACTCTGATGCTATGATGAATACAAGCAGCTTTACTGTTGCGCTTGTAACAAAAGAGGTGTTTGATAATGAACTATCTGGTAGTCTTCATTATAACTACGCTTACTTGTTTAACTCAGAGTTAAATGATACGGAAAAGGAAGATGCAGCAGTAAGTATGATGACATACTTATATCTAAAAACAAATAAGGGTATTGTCTCATTCCTTCCTGCAAGTGATAACCAAGCAATTACTTTTGCTATTGATGACGTAGAAGGCGATTTAACATTCTTAGAGATGTTCTTCTATATAATCATTGCAGGTCTTGCTTTTGTATTCGCTATTACAACTAAGACAAAGATTGAACAAGAAGCAAAGACTATTGGAACACTTAAAGCTATGGGCTATACAAGATTTGATCTTGTAGGACATTATTTAATACTACCAATGGCTGTTACTTTAATAGGTGCTGCTATAGGAAATGTTTTTGGATATACTGTATTTAAAGATTTTTCAACATCTTTATACTATAGATCATATTCATTCCCAACATACACAACTTATTTTTCAGCAAAGGCATTTATCTTAACAACTCTAGTGCCAATACTTGTTGTATTGTTGATTAATTTCCTAATTCTATTTGGAAAGTTAGGAATATCTACTAAGGCATTCTTACAAGGCAAGGTTAAAAAGAGAAGAAAACCAACTGCATTTGAATTGCCAAAGAAGATGAGTTTAATGAATAAGATTCATTTTAGAGTTATATCTACAACAAAGAGCGCATATGCTTCTATGTTAGTTGGAATGTTGTTTGCAAATCTATTGCTAATATTTGGATTATGCTTAACTCCAATGCTAGATAACTTTAAAGAAGAAATCATGCAATCTCAAGTTGCTCCATATGAGTACATCTTAAAATCTAATTACGATGTACCAGATGCCAGTGTAGAAAAAATAAAGATAACATCTCTTGAATATGGCATAGATACAATTCAAGTAATTGGCGTAGAAAAGTGGGGAGAAGATTCAAAGTATTTAAGTGATATTGAACTTGTTCCAAATCAATGTGTTATATCTAAGGATTTATACGAAAAGTATAAATTAAAAAAGAATTCAACATTTGAGGCAAAAGCTCAATACAGTGGCGAAACATATAATCTAAAAGTATCTGAACTGAGCAATCAATCAGGAGCATTCTATGTTTATTTAGATATGGATACGTTTAATGATGTGTTTGCACAAGAACAAACATTAAGCGGTTACTTGTCTGATAAAGAATTAGATATCCCTGAAGAAAAGATTTATACGGTTGTAACAGTAGAAACATTGCAAGCTTCTTCTGATCAGATGTCATTGTCTATGGGTGATGTGTTTGTTATGTTTGATGTATTTGCAATATTACTATTTGCGGTAATTATTTATTTGCTTGCGAGAATTGTAGTAGAAAAGAATGCACAGTCTATTGCAATGATGAAAGTGCTTGGACTTAATAATTTCGAGATAAATAGAGCATACAACTTAACTACTGGAATAGTAATTGTGCTATCTGAACTTATAACAATTCCATTTAGTTATGTTTTACTAAAAGTTCTATGGGTTTCAGTTATGAAAGTAAGAATGAAGGGATGGATTACTTTCTATATTGCACCATGGATTTATTTTGCAATGTTTGGAATCGCAATGTTGGTATTTGCTGTAGTGTTCTTAATTGAATACATAAAGACAAAGAAGATTCCATTATCATTAGCTTTAAAGAGAGAATAATTATGAATAGGTATATAATAGGAATAGATGGTATGATGTGTGGAATGTGCGAAATGCACGTAGAGCAAAAGATAAAAGAAAGCTTTAAATTAAAGAAAGCAAAAGCTTCTCATATCACAAATAAGCTAACAGTTATCTCTGAAGGAGAGTTCTGTAAAGAGGATTTTGAAAAAGCATTAGCTCCAACAGGATATAGGATTACATCATTTAATAAGGAGCAAGCAGTAAAGTCATTATTTGGATGGAGGTAGTATGCCAGATTTTGCATATCCTATAATTGGTATTTTATTAATATTTGCATGTACAACAATTGGTGCGTTATGTGTGTTCTTTATTAGAAAGAAGGAAATATCACCAAAGTTAAATAAAATATTTTTAGGTTTTGCAGCAGGTGTAATGTTTTCAGCATCATTCTTTTCTTTAATTCTGCCAGCAATAGAATCTGATGTTTCATATATGCCTACATGGGCAATTGTGGTTATATCTATACTATTAGGTGCAGTCTTCTTATGGATTGTAGATAAGGTGGTTCCTCACTTCCATGTAAGCGAAAACAAAGAAGAGGGAATTAATACTGTAAAGCTATCTAAAACATCAAAGATGTTCTTGGCTGTTACAATCCACAATATACCAGAGGGTTTATCTGTTGGTATCGCGTTCGGTGTTGCATTATCTCAATTAGATAACAGCAGTGCATTAATGGGAGCATTATTATTAGCGATTGGTATTGGTATTCAAAATATCCCGGAAGGTATGGTAGTGTCTTTGCCAGTAAAGGGCGCTACGGGCTCTTCTAAGAAAGGATTCTTATTTGGAATGTTATCGGGCATTGTAGAACCATTCGCTGCATTATTTGGCTTATTTTTGGCTATGCAAATACAAGGTATAATGCCATGGGCATTAGCGTTTGCTGCTGGCTGTATGATTTACGTTGTTGTTGAGGAAATGATTCCGGAAATGTCTTCAGAAGGGCATGATCATTATGGTGTATGGTCGTTCTTTGCTGGATTTGTTATTATGTTAGCTTTAGACTGTTTGTCTTTATAAAGTGAATTCTATAATTCTTTTTGATTGATGATTGAATAGAGATCAGTGTTGACATGGTTTTTATCGATAGTATAATTATAATTGGTATAGCGCTGTATGGCTAGTTGCGTATTTGCTTAATCGTTAGATATTTGCGTTTATTCTATGCCTTTAGCGTCAAAGCGGGGTGGGGATATGAAGCAAACTAAATCGATTTCTTTGTTTTTTTTATTGTGTTTATTAAGTTGTTTTGCTTGTTTTAAGTTGTTAAGTAGTGATGTTGTTTTTGCAGAAGATGAAAGAAGCTCTATTGTTAAAGAGAATAGTATGGCCTGTGAAGACTTGTTAGAGTTTCAAGCAAAAGAATTAATTTGTATTGTTAATGAATATAGTTATAATACTAAAGATGATATTACAACAATTCGATTAAAATGTAATAGTAAAGAGGAGATTTCTAATATAGAATTCTCCAGTTATTCGAGCGAAGTTGATTATGAAATATTAAAATATAATTTTAATATTTTTTTAAAGAGAGAATATAATTATAATTGTTCTGAACTCGGTATTTTTATAGAAACAAAAGATAATGAGTTAATAGCGGTAAAATTGTTTATATTAGAAAATGCGCAAGGGGTATTTTTTAGCATAGATTCTTTAGATAAAGCGAAAGAAGAATGGATTAATTATATTGTTTTAAATGGTTTAGTTTCAAATGCAACAGAAAAGACTATCAGAATGTTTGTGTCGAATAGAGACATGGATTCCGACGATGAGTTGTATAAATATAGTGATAGCATCTATAAAGGTGGGTTAAAAAGTAGCGGAAATGAAGATACATATGTTTCTGGTATGGTGAACTGGACAACTCTAGATAATCATGTCTTGCCAATACGCGAGATGTTGATAGAACTTTATGATAGAAACGATGATTGGTTTGGTGATACTCTATTAGGTTCCGCTATTTCGGATGAATTAGGATTTTATTCTATTGCTTTTCAGAATAACGATACAATATTTGATCATTATGGTAGTGATATTTATATAAAAATATATGCTGGAGATGGAAATATTCAAGTAAGAGGTGCATTTCCGTCCTCAAATCATCAAGACTCTCGGTATGCAGTAGATACAAAATATAAAGTTTTAAATGATATTACAACTGGTGGTTCATATACAATAAATGAAACAATTACTATGGTAGATACTTCCAATGAATTTAGAGAACGAGCATGTCAAGCGATTCAAATATCACAAGCACTAGTTGTTGCTCGATCTTATGCAGCAGAGCAAATGGGATATCAGCCAGACGCTTTGGATGTGTGGTATCCATGGAATTCAGGTGGATGTTATTACAGAGCTTTTTCAAAAGAAATGTATATTCCATTTCTGAAAAGTGACGATAGTGATTATTATACTTATGAGTCGTGGGATGTGATAATGCATGAATATGGCCATCATATACAATATCAAATCGGGTTACAAAATATTTGGGATGACATTAAATCTTATATTGAAAATAGGGATACAAGTTATCATAATTCTAAAAGAAATGATGCTGATCTTTATGGAAAAGACGTTGGAATAAAACTCGCATGGACTGAATCATGGCCAACAGTTTTTGGGTTAATTGCTCAAAGTGTATATCATTATAAAGATATTTATAATGTTCCTACAGTTAGAGATTCATTATATACTTCATATAATGGACTAGACTATGATTTGGAAAGCGCAGATATAAGATTAGGAGAAGCCTGTGAAAGATCAATTATGGCAGTATTATGGGATATATACGATTCAGGTCGCGATGATAATGACGATATATATCTTGGTGCAGACAAATGGTGGAATATTACAACGATTAGTGGGACGTATACTTTTTCAGCGTTTGTTCAAAATTTTTACAATAGATACTCTGACCTTACAAGTCAATTAGGGGAGAATTTAGAATACTATAAAATGTGTCCTTCAGATTTTGATTGGACATGGGGAGATACGACCATGCTGCCGCCTACTATTAGTTGGGATAATGATTCCGGCTGGTCAGGACATCCGTTTGATGAAGTAGTAGTTATTGCTAGTGATCAGTCGAATTCAGTAAATCAAACGCTCGCAACATGTGATGCGAATCATAAAGAAGTAACACTAACGCAGGCTCAGTGGGATAGTCTTTTGGCATGGCACACTTCGGAGATTCAAATTCAGCTTGTTGCTAGGCACAAGACAGATCCATTGACAGGTCCGTATAAGTCTCATATTTATGTTATAGATATGCCTAGGTTTTCAACGATTCTCAAGGATAATGGCACATTAGAAATTACAGGGACAATTGGAAGTTTGGAAGGCTATGTTAATATACCATCTACTCTTTGTGGAGGAGTTTCTGTGACAAGTATTGCAAATAATGCTTTTGCTGGGCAAACAGGTATCAAGTCAATAACAATTCCTAGTAGTATAAAAACAATAGGTGAGGGTGCTTTTAATAATTGTACCAATTTATTTTCTGTAACGATATCTTCAGAAAGTGTTAAGAGAATAGAAAACAATACATTTAAGAATTGTCCATTAACCGATTTATATTGGCCAAATAAATATGTTAAATATATTGGCGACTACGCTTTTTATGGATCGTCTTTATCTAGTATTACAATATCTAAAGCTACTTCATATATTGGAGCTCATGCTTTTGCTAACAATAACAAGTTGACAATATATAGTGCCATAGATAATTCGAATTGGTCATCATTATGGAATTCATCAAATAGACCTTTTATAAAGAATTGTGTATTGTCGAATGATGCGAAGCAAGTTGTTTCTTTTGAAAAGACATCAGTAAATCCTATGCCAAACTATAATGGCTCAATAAATAATCCTACTTATAATGGATATTCATTTAGTGGTTGGTATACAACTTCTGACTATTCGGGCGATAGTTACTCTTCTTTAGAGTCTGCACCAGATGGTATATTGTATGCAAAATGGAAAAAGAATTCTTCTGGTTCTTGTGTGACAGAAGGTTCTTTAATAACACTAGCAGATGGCACAAAAACTGCAGTAGAGAATCTCACAGGAGATGAAGAACTATTAGTATGGGATATGTTAAATGGTACATTTACTTCAGCTCCTATATTGTTCATAGATTCAGAAGAAACAACAACATATGATGTAATAACACTAACATTCTCTGATAGTACACAAGTAGAAGTAATAGATGAGCATGCTTTCTTTGATACTACTTTGAATAAATATGTGTTTTTAAGAAATGATGCTTCACAGTATATAGGACATTATTTCAAGAAACAATCTTATGATTTAAATGACAATATGATATTGTCAGATGTTCAATTATTGGATGTTACAATTACGCAACAAGTAACAACGGCTTACTCGCCAGTAACATATGGGCACTTATGCTATTATGTCAATGGTATGTTATCTATGCCTGGTAATACAGAGAGTTTTATAAACATCTTTGATGTAGATTCAGCAACAATGTCATATGATCAAATATCAATGGCGCAAGATATATCTATATATGGCTTATATACTTATGAAGAATTTAATAACATTGTTCCAATACCAGAATTTATATTCGACGCATTTAATGGTCAATATTTAAAAATTGCAATAGGTAAAGGAATTGCAACAATAGAAGAAATACAAGCGCTGCTAGATAGATACAGCGTGTTATTTTGGGATATGAGGTGCTAAATGAAGAAGAATAAGAAAATGGTTGTTTGTATGGTTCTTATCATTTTGTCAACTATTATTGTTGGGTGTAGAGATAATAATGTTTCATATGGCTTTCGATTTAAATCCACTAATGAAGATATGTCAGGTATTTTTGTCGCTTATTCGATCCCATCGCAAGTTTCTAAGGATGAAGAAATAGTTTTAGAATTGTATTATGGTCATATTGCAGGGGATGCTTCGCAAAATATAGATTCTAATTTTGATTTGATAGTATATGGTATAGATAAAAGAGACAATTGGATAAAAAAAGAAATAGTAGATTTTTATGATAATGAGGAATATGTTTGTTATTTGTCAAGAGGTAATAAATATTCGAGAAAATGGGATATTAATTATTCACACAAAGAGACTTTAGTCTTATCAAGAGAATATTTTTGCGAAGAGGAGGATGAAGTTGTAATAATGGTGAAGGGTATATATGGTTCTAACAACACGGAGAGTGGCTGGATTTCTTTTTGCTATAGCAAAGATGATGCAGGTAATATAGAAATAAAGAAAGGTGCTCATAGCAGTGTGAACTATATAGATTAAACAGAGTTTTTTATTCCGTTTTTAGTGTTCTAAAGTGTTGCACTTAATATGATAATTCATCTAAACAACAAAAAAAACATACACAAATCGTGTATGTTTTTTATGCATTTTTAAGTATATGATTAAATTATATAGAAATTTATAAATAAGCCCTTATATGTCCTATTTATGTTGGTATAATATACGTAGGAGGACATGAAATGTCAAAGGTAAATAATGAATTAAGAACGCTTCTTATTCTTGCTCAAAATCAAAAGAGTGGGAAGATTGTTTCGATAAGTGAAATTGCTGAGGAATTAGGCGTTTCTCACCGTCAAGCAAGGCGTTATATTGAAGATATAAGGGATACAAATGAATTGTTTGTAGATACTAAACAGGGAAGAAATGGCGGTTACTATCTAACAAAAGAATTGAAGGATTTGCTTTTGCCAGAAAATATAGGTGTAGTAATGGCTTTGGCATTTAGAAGCAATGAAAGTATAGAAAAGATGGTATTTAATTTGTCTGACAAAATGACATTTGACTATATAGATGGAGATAGCTGTTTTAGAGATAAAAAAATGTTAGATAATATTGCTATTTTAGTAGAGGCAATGAAAGTTAATAAAACAGTAACTTTTGAATATGATGGAAAAAACAACACTTATTTAGTAATGCCTTATAAAATTATAGTTACAAATGGCACTTGTTATTTAAAAGGAGTAGTAAAAAAGTATATAACGCCTTTTGATATACATAAAATGCATAATATCGAGATTAAAGATTATTTTGTGCCTGATGAATCTATAAAAGAAAGTATTAACAAAGAATTAGGTTGCTATGGAATAATGGATGGAAAAGGAAGTGAATTAAGAGTAGAGTGTGATGAAGAGAATGTGCCAACATTCCAAAAGTATTTCGAAAATAAAGGCTCTTATGATAAAGATACAAAAATCTATTCAGTAAAAGCAAAAGACGAGCACGAATTATATTATCCTTTATTTAGAATTGGCACAAAGAAGTATTCATTTGTTGATGAGTCATTTAAGAAAAGATATATACATTATTTAGAGAATCAGATAAGGAGTATAAAAACCAATGAGTAATATAGATCAAATTGTAAAAGAATATTTATTTAAAAAAAGTGATAAAGTAACAGAATTCTATAAAGATAAGTATGTGCTAAAAGCACATGGAAAAGATGGTATTAAAAATACACTACAAAAGGCTTTTGGGTTAAAAGATATTGGCCATTTTGATAAAGTTGTAAACAATAAGGGTAAAGAAATAAAAAAAATAAACAAGAGTTATTCCTCTAGTTTGCAATCTTTATTGGTTTTTGATGCAGTAAACGAAAATAATACAATTAAAATTGGAGAAGATACATTTAATGAAGTATTATTTGAATTAGAGAACCCAGTTATTGATGATAATCATCCTTCTTCTGTTGATGTTGTTTTGTTTAATCAAGAAACAAAGACGATTGCATTTATTGAGTCGAAGCTAAAAGAAATATTAGAAGGAGGCAAGCGTGGTTCTTGCGTAATTCCTGAGGCATATTTTACTAGCGATCATGGATATAAATATTTAGGACTTACAGAGGATGATTATAAGGCGATAGGAATAAAACGAGAAATAAAGGATAAAGAAGGAAAGTGCAAAATTGCTCCACTAAATGAAGGAAAATATGTATATTCGGGTGGTATTAAACAAATATTATCACATCTAATTGGTATAAAAAGATTCAAAAATGAAAAGGAATCAAAAATTATTGTGGATAATAAATTAAGTAATGCTTTCGAAAAAATAGTATACATTGAGTTATATAATGCTTTCCAAGAGATCGGTGATAAAGTAATAGATGCCAAAATAAGTGACTTTAAAACTCATTGTAATGAAGTTAAAAAAGTTATTGATAAGAAAGGAATAGTTAATGAGTTTAAGATAATGACATATCAAGATTTGTATCAGAATCACATACAATATAAGTTAAATAAAGAAATTGAGAACTTTTATCATTTAGGAAACAAAGAATAATTTATAATTGTGCCTCAATATGTCCTATATAGATTGCTACTATATAGATGAGATATATAGGAGGACAGTACAATGGGATTGTTTAATAATGATAATGCAAAGCAGGTTGTAATAGAATTAGCAAGAAATAATAATTGCGAAAAAGAAGTAAGTAAAGAATTAGAGTGGTTATCAAGAAAAGGATATCTTGAGCCACTCTTTTGTTATTCAGAAATAATAAAAGTATTAAAGGCTGCAAAGATATCTTTTTATACTTGTGGTAGTATAGGCTATTTATTGACAGCATATTTGCTTGGGATAACAGATGTTAATCCAAAAGATTATAATTTGCCATATTGCTTTTTTAACGCCTTTAAAAACAATTTTATAGAATGTCGTATTAGAGTGGATTCATCAAAGTATGATTTAGCCAGAGAAATGCTTGAGGCAACACTCAAAAAGCAAGGATATAGATTCTCGTCTATTGGGCACCAATTCTTTATAGAAATAGATGAATTACGATCTATTTGGCTAAGTCCATCTAATTCGTTAAAGAGGATTAATAAATATGAGAAACTAACGAATATAGATTTCAATGAAATTCCTTTTGGCGATAATAAAGCAATTGGGTATATGTTGGAAATGGATGGTAATGGTCTAAAGAATATGGATGAGATAGGTTATGTTAAGTTTATAAACAAACAAGATTATTTACGAGAGTTTGCGCCTAAAACATTTTTAGATTTCGCGAGAGTAAATTCGTTAATCTCGGGGAATATAAGAGGTATGATAGAGTATATCCCGGAAGAACTTCACAATATAAATGCGAGTATAGAAGAAGTATATGACAAACTAAAAACGATATATGACATAAGCACGATTGATGCAATAAAGTTGATATATGATTGTTATCATAGAAAAGGATTTACTGAAGGGGATGATTTGATTATAGCCACACATCATATTCGAGAGGATATCATGCATGATTTTAGTTCTATGTCAGCTTGTCTTTTGACTGCATTGCAAGATGCAATGTTATATTATAAACTTGCTTATATGAAAATTAGAATAAACAATCAGAGTTAAGATAAATACGTTTAGGGGAGAAAATTAAAAAAAAGGCTGTTAAGAAATTAATTCTTAGCAGCTCCATTTTTTTACAGTTTACGAAATCCTTAACAACTTTGTTGTTAAGAAATAAATTTATGGACGATTTCGTCTTTTGTATTTTCTGTTATTTCTTCGCAACTTTTCGTTTTCGCCATGTTTCCGAATAACTATTTTTATACGTCGGCTAAAAATTGGAAAAGCGTAAAAATATTCAATAAAAAATATTGGAAAAGCGTAAATATCAGTGTATAATATTATTGGAAAAGCGGAGGAAGCAGTTTATGTATAGAAAAATATCTACGTATATTGAAGAATATTTGACAGGTAATGATGAAAGAATATTGTGTATAGATGGAGCAAGACAAGTAGGTAAGTCATATATTATTAGAGAGCTAGCACAAAAGCACTTTACTAATTATATTGAGTTAAATATGGCAGATGATAAAGTTGGCGATAGATTGTTTGAAAAAGTCAAGACAATAGACGCTTTTTATATACAAATGAGTGTAAACAATGGTGCTAAAATGCATGAAAGAGAAAACACAATTGTATTTATTGATGAGATTCAAGAGTATCCTGAACTACTTACATTACTTAAGCCACTAAGAAAAGATAATCGATTTAAATATATATGTAGTGGATCTGAGCTTGGCATAGCTTTATCAAAAACAACTCTTATTCCAATGGGATCTATAATCGAGAAAAAAATGTACCCTATGGATTTTGAGGAATTTTTGTTGGCAAATTCAGTAGGGGAAGAATTAATTAGGCATTTGAGGGACTGCTATATAAAACATTTGTCTTTAGATGAATCATTACATAATAAAATTCTAAACTTCTTTAAGACATATTTGTATGTAGGAGGAATGCCAGATTCAGTAAAACAATATGTAGAAACTAAGAATGTACTAAAAATACGTGAAACTCAAGATAATATAATCAAGTTTTATTCAGAAGATGCTGCAAAATATGATAAAGAGAATAAATTGGTTATAAAACGAATATATGAATTATTGCCTTCAAATATTGAGAATAAAGTAAAGAGAATGCAATTTAAGATGATAGAGAATATTGATGATGTGAGATATACAAAATATGTTAATGAGTTTGATTATTTGGTGTCTTCAGGAATTGCATTAGATACAAAAGCAATCTCAGAACCTAAATTTCCATTGGTACAATCAAGTAGCAAAAATTTAATAAAATTATATATGAATGATGTAGGCTTATTGACTTCGATTCTTTATAAGAATAATATCAATGCAATTTTAGAAAATGACAAGGGAGTAAATCTAGGTGCGGTATACGAGACTGTTGTTGCACAAGAGTTAAGAGCGCATGGGCATAACTTATATTATTATGATAGGAAAAAGGTTGGGGAAGTAGATTTCTTAATAGATGATTATGATAGTTTAAATGTGCTTCCAGTGGAGGTTAAGTCGGGAAAGGATTATACAAATTTTAGAGCATTACCAAAACTCCTTGCCGACAATAATTATAAAATGTCAAAAGGATATGTTTTTAATAATTCACGTGTAGTTGTTGTCGATGATAAGATAACATATTTGCCAATATATTTTATAATGTTTATTTAGAATAATAGTGCAACGTTATTAATAGAGAATTTGGAGCATTTAAGTCTGTGAAGGATCCATTTCCAAAATATGCTTTATCGCTTGATACTTTTGATATGTCAAGAGATGGAATAACGCATATAAATAATGAAGGCATTTTGTTAAACAAGAAAGAGTTGTTTTTGTCATAATGTGTCACAAACTCAAAAGTATTATTGATTTGTCCCAATGCGTTTATCGTGAACGTCAAAAAATAACACTCTTTAACAAGACCCAATAGTCGTGTAAACTATCTTAGTGTAAAAGCGGAGGTAGTTTTTATGGGAAAGAGGTTCTATACTGATCAAGAAAGATACGATGTATGTAGAAGATTTAAAATTTCTGGCATGTCGCGTTTGGAATTTGCAAAGCAAGAGAATATACCAGAGAGTACTTTAAGAGATTGGAATCGTGCGTATAACAATCTAACAGGCAATTTCATTAATGTAACAACAGCACTAGAGAAAGATGAAGATGTACTTACAGATCAAGATGTAAGAGCTACTATGCTTACAGAGCCAGAGAAACTAAAGAAAAGTACGCACTTTTCAAGGTTCGACCATTCCATAGTAGTAATTGAATATCAACAATTAAAGATAACAGCAGATGTTCAAACAGCAGAAAAACTGTTGGAGGGCCTTTATGCTAAGATTCTCTGAGAATAGGAATATTTACATATATGGCAATCGTGTAGATATGCGTATGGGTTTAAATAAGATACAAATACTTGTAGCTTTGAATTTCACAAGAATAGAAATAGTAAAATCTATCTTCATCTTTTGTTCAAGAGACTCTAAACAAGTAAAGATATATTATGAAGATGAATATGGAGCATGGCTCCTTCAAAACAGATTATTTGACACAACTTTTAAACTACCAAAACAATTAGAGTCTGGTGTTCAATTAAGCAAGAAACAATTAGAGATGTTTCTTAAAGGATTAGACGTAATAGAAAGAATCCCTACAAGAGCTTTAGAACAAAAAGATTATTTCTAATTTTAAAACTATATATAAAATATATAGTTTTAACTTGACATATAATTAATTTTCAATTATCCTAAAAGTATGGATAATGCTGCTTTAGAACAAAGAATTAAAGAATTAGAAGCTCTTCTTAAAAAAGAAACTCAAGAAAAAGAGTATTACATGCAAAAATTCTATGATGCTAATGTGGAACTTAATAAAGCTTTAGAAACTATCTCTATTTACCAAGAAAAATACGGCATTGAAAGAATTAAACAGTTTATCCCAAAGAATGAGAAAATAGATAACATAATCATCAATGAAGTTGAAGATGTTATTAAACAAGAACGCAAAACCAATAAAGGTAAGAAATATAATAAACGTGCTTTTAATTATGAAAAGTATGTTACAAAAGTTATCGACTTAAATCCAGATGAGGAATATTGCCCTAAATGCGGGGAACGCTTAATAGAGATTTCTCAAAATGTTAGATATGCCGTTAGATATGTTCCTGGCTCTATTGAAGTCGTTAAAATAATTAAACACAATTTTAAATGTCCAAAATGCAATAAAGATAACAATAAGTTGTATTATCCTCTATCTAACGATGTATTCCCAGGCTCTATCTTAACTCCATCATTTGCTGCATATATAGCATATGCTAAATATGACCTTGGTATCCCATTTAATCATTTAGCTACTCATATATCTGTGCAAATAGGCTTTGAAATAACAAAACAAAACCTTGCTAACTATATGGCTAAGACTGCTATGCTTTTAGAGCCAATATACGAGCAAATGAAAAAAGACTTATTAAATAATACTCCAAGAGTTATACATTCAGATGAAACAACATTAGTTGTGTCTAAAGGAGAAGATGACAATAGAAAATCTTCCTACGTTTATGTATATACATCTTCTTTCTATGACAAAAACCAAATATACATATATGACTTCCATGAATCTAGATCCATAGATAAAACCGCTAAATGGTTAGAAACTTATGATGGATATCTCGTCTCAGATAATTATTCTGGATACAATAAACTAAAGAAATTAAACCCAAATATGCGCTTCCAAAAATGTTGGGCCCATGTTAGACGTAGATTCGCAGATATAATTAAGAATCTTCCTCAAAAAGAGAGAGAACACTCAATAGCGTTTAAGATATTGAACGAAATATCTAAAATCTTTAAAAACGAAGAAATATACAAGAAAAAGAAACTCTTAAAATCTCAAATAGAACAACGAAGAGCTATTGATGTACCACCTATTAAAAATAAACTTGATGAAATACTAGCAACAGTTAATCCCGTAAAAGGCTCTGCTTTAGATAAAGCTATTGCATATATAAGAGACTGCTATCCAGATTTGTTTACATTTGTCCAAGATGGCTGCGTTGAACCTACAAATAACACCGCTGAACGTGCTGTTAAACCTTTTGTCATCCAAAGAAAAGTCTTCCAAACAGCAGGCTCTTACGCAGGCGCTAAATATACAACTATTCTATTTAGTATTATTCAAACTTGTAAGATTAATAATGTTGATCCTGTTAAATATATTGAAAACACTTTAAACAACCTAGATAAGCCTTTAAATAAATTAGTTCCTTATTCGAATAAACATTGAGAGTTGAAACCCCTCGCTCGCGGAAATTCGCGGATAGAACCATGCTATGACTCTACTTTGAGTGGTGTACTATTTTGACGTACACATTGCTATTACCCTAATAAACACAATCTTATGCCGAATGTTGAAAATAACTTAAAAAAATATTTACTTTAAGTAGTTAATAAAAAAGAGATGAGTCAATAGTTCGACCACCTCTTGTGGCGGAATGTTAGCAACGCGAGTAGAACTAATATCAAAAGAAAAAGCTGCCTTTTCATAAGCAGCCTCGTCTGTATATACTTCTACGTCGCCATAATCCTTTGGATTATTGCTATGTGGTCCTTTATGTGGGCCCAGATAATAGGTTATTACAATCTTATCGTCAAACACAATTATCTGCTTTATATGATTATGTATGATTTGGCGCTTAAAATGTATATCATCTTTTATCTCTCCAATTAGTACGGATTTAACATATTCTTCAACAATATCTGGTGTCAGTTTATTTCTTTCAAGGGCTTTGGCTCTAGCAAGTTCTAAATCAATATCAGCAAGTTCTTCTTCATGCTTTGTTATCGCTGCCTTAACAGAGTCGTTATTTAGGCCATTAGAGACGGCGATTATAAGATTCTCGAGTTGTTTTTCAAGTTCGGCTTTTCTTCTCTCTAAAACCGCCAATTCTAAGTTCTCCGTTTCTTCATTGTTTAACAGCTCACATTCTTGTTTAACAATCTCATCTAATAATCCTATTTCAGAGAATAGTTTATATGTAGTTTCAAGGACAAGACTTTCTAGCCACTCTTTATTAACACTCTTATTTGGGCAAGTTGCATGTTTCTCAGATTTTGATCTACAAGAATAGTACATATATTTTGATCCATTACAACTTCTACCAGA
>JAEEGL014981513.1_pt1 | contig 26068 bp, 13 predicted proteins | sample 9134231 | NCBI WGS metagenome assembly JAEEGL01 (sample SAMN16246548, study PRJNA631951) | gut metagenome | biome: gut microbiome; feature: rumen; material: fiber-attached | host: Bos | place: Iran: Karaj | collected 2018-10
GGCTCGTTAGGCATATCAAGGAACTTCTTGATACAGCTCTCGAAGCACTTCTTGTACATGATGTCCTCATGGTCGTTAACTGAGAATTCGAGGAAGATGATATCAGCCTTCTGTGAAACTATCTCCTGCTCGCTGCGGACAAGTCCTACAACTGAAGATGTACCTGAAAGACCTGCATTGATCTCCTTGAAGCTGCCCTTTGCAAATGTAGACTTTACATAATTTGAGAATGGAGATGTATAGTTCTTGCCCTCTGTGATAGAACCGCCGAGGTAAGCTATAGTAAGAGGTGAACCTGCTTCAGCTGCTGCAAGCTTGCTGTCAAGTCTGTAGGTATTGCCGAAATGCTTTATCGAGCTCTTGTAGAAGTCGATATACTGTGCAGAAGCTGTCTCCTGATAGTTATCCCACTTTGATGTGTCGATATCAGGCTTTTCAGGAATGATTATCTCAGGAACCAGACCTGTGCCGCCTGTTACAACTGAGGACTGTGTTCCCTCTGCTGCAACCAGAACATCGTCGATGTAGAAGTCCATAAGGTCGCCAGAGGACTCAACTGTCTCAACGTAGAGTGTCATATCGCCTGCATTGTCAGGAACTGTGAATGATGTATTCTCGATCTTTGTCCACTCGCCGCTTTTGCATGAAGCCTTGGCGATAGATGTATATACAGCGCTTCCGCCGCCGTTGCCGCCCTGCTGGAGTGAGATCTGGATAGTTGCATCGCTGCCTGAAAGCTGAAGAGCTCCTACGCTGATGCTGTATGTCTGACCAGCCTTGAAGTCAGAGCCAAGTGTGATAGCTGCACCGTTCCACTCAGCGCTTCTGTCTGAAACAAAGAGTGACTTGCCTGAAGTGCCGTAGTATGCAGTATCTGATGCTGCAACAGATGCTCCGCCTCTGCCTGTCCAGTCGCCAACGCCCGAATCAAAGTTTTCTTTTATCAATGCGCTTGCTGCGGGAGGAGCAGTTGTAGTTGTAGTAACCACAGGAGCAGTAGTTGTCTGTGCAGGTGTTGTTCCTACTGATGCATTGCTTGCATAGCTCTCAGGAAGCTTTGATACTGTACCTAAGAGGAACTTCTGGATAGCAAGTGCGTCGTTTGAAGTGATACCGCCGCCTGCTTCGCTTACGTCTGCATTATAGATACCCGGATCACCGAGCTTGTATTTATTAGGATTAGCAAGTGACTGCATTATAAGAACTACGTCACTCATATCAACGTCGCCGTCGTTGTTAGCGTCGCCCCACTTTGATACCTTAGCTTCAAGTGCTGCCTTGATGTCAACAGTTGTTGTTACAACAGGAGCTGCTGTGGTAGTAGTCGTTGTGGTAGTTGTAGCTGTTGTTGTGGTAGTGGTTGTTGTAACTACGGAAGACTCATTGCCCTTGAAAACATATCTGAAGAATGTATAGAGATGTGGCTTTACAGAGTCAGCGCCGTGTCCGCCGCCGGGGATCGACTGGTAAACGTGCTCAACGCCATTCCTTGTAAGGATACTGCTGTACTGTGACGGGAAAGTACCAACAACTGAGTCGTTTGTACCGCCTGTGATCATGAATACAGCAGGCTCGGGACCAACGTCTCTGAACTTCATTTCGCTCTCCTGCATACAGCCGGGGTGTGTCATGAACATATCGCTGCCGGGTGTGATGCCCGGTGCAGGGCAAGCACCGCCTACGTATCCGAATACGTCAGGGCGCATAAGTCCGCAGTAGATAGCCTCACGGCCGCCCATTGAGAAGCCTGTGATAGCTGTGTTTTCTCTGCCTTCCTTTATTGGATAATTCTCCTTGATAAAAGGAAGAAGGCTGTCGGTAACGTCATAGAGGAAGTTATCGTACTCTGCACATGTCTGCTGGTTGATACCGCTCGGACCGCTCATAGTCTTACTTGTGAACATATTCGGAGTAACAACGATGAACTCCTCAGCCTTGCCTGTCGTCATAAGACCTGTCATAAGCTCCTGTACGCCCATACCGCTTACCATGTCGTTTTCGCTGCCCATGATACCGTGAAGAACGAACATTACAGGATATTTTTTACTTGAATCATAGTTAGGAGGCAGGATTACATTACAAGTTTTCTGCTTTCCAGTGTATTTACACATATAGTTCTTCTTCTCGACCTTGCACTGGCTCGACTTTTCAACGCCGCTGGGTACAGTTGTCGGCATATCGTTCTTTATCTCAGCGTTAAGACCTGACTTTGCATTTCCGCCGCTGCCTGCATCTGCGCCTATAGTGTTATTAGTATCGTTGAAGCCGCCTGCAAAGCCGCTCCAGTCCATACCGCCTCCGTTGCCGCCCCAGCCTCCGAAGCCGCCGCCTACATTGCCGCCTGTAACACTGCCTGTATCAATATTACCGACAGCAGCTGAAGATGAAAACGGAATACTTGCTGCGATCATCATTGCAGATACGGTTCCGCTGATGATCTTTTTCACTCTTGAACTTTTCACTTCGATCACTCCTTTTGAATTTTAACGATTCCGGACTTAATATTGAAAAAGCCCGAAAGGATTGCTCCGCATCGGAAAGCGATCAGTTTTTTCATGCAAATGAATAAGAGGGAACTGACTTATTTCCGAAGCGAAAAAACGAAACAGGTTATTGTGCTTTAACATATTACACCCAAAGTTGCTTTTATGACAATTGTTTGTAAGATTTACACAATATCTTCAATACAACTATACAATATATATCAAAAAAAGTAAAGGCAAAATTTACAACTCGACAATTTTTGGTCATAATTCAGCAATAAACGGTCAATAAAAATGTAATATTTTGTTCTTTTTAAGTGATTTATGGTAATATTCTTGCCTTTTTAGCTATCCATGTAATATTCTATTCATTTACTTGTTCAAAATCACCTGAACACATAACAAAAAAGACCTCCGACCAAAAAGCCGGAGATCTTTTACTAAAAAATAAGTTGCTTTTTTCATGCGGTAAGATGCATTTTCAACGGTGTAAGTTGCATTGACACACAGTCAAAAAACGTGATATCATAAATATGAAAAGCAGCCTGTATCGCTACAGACTGCTTTAAGGTATTTATTTGCATATGTTTTTCTGCCTTATCAGCCGTTTTTTATTCTGTTTAAAAGATCCCATGATCCGCAATAATAGTCCTCTGTGCCGACAGATGTTGGTGTTGCATCTGAATAGAAGCGTACTGTAGTTACATTCGTGAGCAGTATTTTCAGATCTTCACATTTTCCTATGATATCTCTGCCGCCGCAGCGGAAGAATGCTTCAAACTTTGCGCTGCCTGAACCGTTTAACCAGTCACGATCGCCTATGCCTGCATTCTTGCCTGTGTAGATATAAATGGTATCACCTACACGTTTATAGGCATTGAACTTGTTATTAAGGAAGTTTTCACGGATAACTCCTTTAAGCTGTCTTTCAATGTGCGGGCAGCCGATAAGTCCCTCAAATTTGTCACAGTATCCAAGATAATCGCTGTATGGAACAGATATGGTCTGTTTGGAAATACCGCCTACCTTGATGTAATCCTTTACAGCTGAGGACTTATCTCCGTTGCAGGTGAGCTTTACGTCCTTAAGGAACTCAAATGTACTTGAGCCCGATGCAGAACCCGATCTTCCCATATAGACAACCGGATCAGAAGTAGGATCGCTGATATGGAATGTTATCTTTGTACGGAATCCCTTTCCATTTGGATTTTCCTCAAGAACAGGCTCGTCAAATGTTGTATAGATGTCTGAGCTTGAAAGTCTCATTCCAGCAACATAATAATTATCAAGGTAAATATTGCCTGTATAGCCGCCGTTTGTTACACGGTAATAAGTGATATCCTCCGGATGATCAATATAGAAGTTATTAAGAATATTCTGTAAATAAATACCTTCAAGCATTCTAAGGCCGTAATCACAAGCCTTTTCGTTAACTTTAATGCTTGGTCGCCTGCGGTGGCTATCAGTCTTTGAAACATCTGAATACTCCATTACCAATGCGTAGTAATTTCCTGCTTTGGTCTTTACAGAAAGATTATCTACATAGGGACGGGCATTATTGATCTTTGCAGTTGTTGCAACGTCAAGCGGGAGAAGTGCAAACATATCACAGTTTCCGTATTCATTACAGCGTGTGTCAGTAGTTGCATAGTATGTGTACTTGCCTTTAGCTTCCAGAATTTCCTTTGTCAGCACAGGAAGGTTGTCCTGACCTGTCTGATATGCCCATTGCTGACCTCTTCCTGCTGAGAAGTCATAATTTATCAGCGGATTGCTGAAGGATTTGCCTGTATCAACCAGATAAGCTGATGCTGTCATATTTGCAGGGATAGCGAGAATTGCTGCAGCAGATATAGCTGCGATAGCTTTTGCCAGTTTTTTCATAGTGTTTTTCCTCCATTTGTATTGATATATTTTTTCGCATTTCAGTGAACTCTGTGTTCCCTGACTGTGATCATAGTTTATCATACCCCACGGAATAACTCAATATTTTCGGGATAAGACGTTGATTTCACGGATAAAAAGTATAAATCCGCGACGAAATGTACAAAAACAAAACCAAGCTGCCAGCCGTCCGACAAGCTGACGATATATGCACTTCATCACTAAGTATGTACACTTCGTCGTATAAAGCTGCTTTTTGTCCCCACTCTGCTCAACAAATATTATAAGGAGGTATTTTATGCCATCAGACAAATCAATCGCCGTAATATTTTCAGACTTAAAAAACGACCACAATGACGGATTTATCATTGGTATACAAAATCAGGCTAACTCCTATGGATACCGCACCTTTACTTTCTCCATGCCTCAGACAAGTGAACTGTATACGGGCAATGAGGAATGGATATACAGTCTTATCGACTATGACAGATATGACGGAGTTATTTTTGTGGAACACACTTTTTCGACCCATAAAAACCTTATACCTCCAATTGAAAAGGCACTGCGGGAAAACTGCCGATGTCCTGTTGTTGTCATAGGTCAGTCAAATTCGCAGCCCAATGTCATAGGTCTTGAAAACCGCAAAAACTTTGAAAAAGTAGTGGAGCATCTCATAACCGTACATGACTGTAAGTCGGTCTACTGCCTCGGCGGTGAGAAAGGTATCCCCGATGAACGCATAGACGGATTTATTGATGTTATGAACAGACACGGACTTCCCTGCGGAGAGGAAAATCTGCTTTACGGCGGCTACTGGATATCAGGCGCGGAAGCTCTTGCAAAGGATATAGCATACGGTACTGTGGAAAAGCCCGACGCTATCGTCTGTCTCAACGACGAGATAGCTTATGCCCTTATAAAACAGCTGTTTTTCGTGGGGCTCCGCGTTCCCGAAGATATACTCGTTACGGGATTCGATGATTCTCCCTATGCTTCAAATCCTGCCGTATCCATAACTACCCTTACAGCAGATACTCATTTCTGCGGTCAGAAGGCTGCGGCACTGCTCCATTCGCTGATAACAGGCAAGGATACAGAACAGCTCAAACGCAAGAACCACTGTGTCATCACAGGTGAAAGCTGCGGCTGCGGCAGAAAAAGCAAGCTGAACGTCCGCGCAAAGCTTGACGAACTGCATAAACAGGAAATAGCTGACATGGAGTTCAGAAACAGCCGCTTTGAGGAAAAGCTTTATAAAGTCAATTCACAGGAGGAGCTTTCTCTCTTTATCAAAAACCATAAATACCTTATCCGCAATCAGATCAGCGTCAGCGTAAATCTTATGGAACAGGACGACGAAAATGCAAAATGCATCTTTCTAAAGGATTACCTTATCAACGGCGAAACAGCCGTGTTCCCTGCCGCTGATATATACCCTGATATGTTTTCATTCGGTCCGATACAGAATGTCCACGTTCTTCCGCTTATCTTTGACAAGCATATCTGCGGCTTTATGACTATCGGTTATGCCGAACCCAATGTGTATACACTTCATGCCAAGCAGTTCGCCAACAGGATAGCCATAGGAACCAAGATGCTCCGTATACGTCAGCAGCATACTGAATGTGCTCAAAGCCGACCTGACGATATAAAAACAGATGTCAGCCGCCATGATACTGATACAAAAAAATCAGCTGCTGCGGTCATGGTAGTAAACAAAGGCTCTATAACGAAAGTGTCGCTGGAAAACATACTGTACTTTGAATCGGGAGAAAAGAAGGTCTTTGCAGCCCTGAAAAGCGGAAAGTACGAGATAAAGCAGCGCTTGTTCGAGCTTGAGGAAATGCTTTCGGAAAAGGATTTCTTCCGCATATCACGCTCAACGCTCATAAATATGAAACGTACAGTGGGGTACAAAAACGGCTTCAACCGCACTCTCCTTGCTGTTCTTTCCACCAAGGAGGAACTCCATGTATCAAGAATGTACGGCGAGAGCTTCAAAAAAAGACTTGCCGAGTCCTGACGCTTATCAGGTAAGCTGCATTTTTTATGGGGTAAGCTGCATTGACATTGGTTTCGTATATGTGTTATCATATATACGATGCAAATAATACGTGAGGATATACTATGCCATCACGGCTGTGAACATACAGCAAAGGAGCTTGTTTATGAATGAAAAAATTTATATCACATGGTACGGAACGGCTTCGGTAAGAATTACCGCAGGCAGTTCACAGCTCCTGATAGACCCGTTTTTCCCCTTTCCCGACAGCAGGATAAAGATAGCAGCAAACGCCTATGACGATTGCAGCCATATTCTTGTGTCCCACGGTCATTTCGACCATATAAGCAGTATCAGCGGGATAGTGAAGAACGACACAACTGTATACTGCACGAACGCTCCGTACAGGACTCTTTGCAGAAAAGGCGTAAGTGAAAAAAATCTGCAGCTTATAAAGGCAGGCTCTTCCTTTAACATAGGAGATATCCATATTACTGCATATAAAGGAAAACATATAAGATTAAATGCCATTGACGTTATAAATGCGGTATGCAGCAGGCGCGTAATAAAAAACCTGAAAGGCATTACGGAAAAGCTGCGGAAGATCTCTTCCTGCCTTGAAAAAAAAGAAACTCTGTGTTATCTTGCAGAGGTGTACGAAAAGCGTATACTTATACTGGGCAGCCTTGCACTTGCAGAGGATATTGATTATCCTACAGGCGTCGATCTCGCTTTTTTTCCATATCAGGGAGCAAAGAATATTTGCGAAGTTGCAGCGAATATCTGCGATAAGCTAAAGCCTAAGGCTGTTCTGCTGACGCATTTTGACGACACATTTCCGCCGTTCAGTTCGGAGATAGACACATCAGGATTTGAAGAATATATAAAAAAACGTGCAGCCGTATACAAGCCTGAACACGGCGGCACACTTGAGATATGACAAGATGATCATTGCTTTGATTTACTAAAAACACCAAGCGGAGGAAGATAATGAGAATAATAATCGAATCCCCTCAGCCCAATGATGAGGACGTTGTAATAGTCAGGTGCGCCTCACCCGATCAGCGCCTCATCTCTATGCTGCTTTCATTTCAGAATGCCAAAACTGAACTCACAGGATATCTTGACGACAAGATAGTGCGTCTGAAATACCATGACGTATACTATTTTGAGGCAAATGAAAACCGCGTTTTTGCATATTGCCATTCAGATGTCTATGAGGTAAAATATAAGCTTTACGAGCTTGAAGAGCTTTTCACGCCTCTGGATTTTTTACGCTGTTCAAAATCCATGATCGTAAATATGGAAAAAATAGAGTACCTGTCACCGCTTTTCAGCGGCAAGCTTGAGGCTCATCTGAAAAACGGTGAGAAAGTCCTTATCTCGCGGCAGTATGTACGCAGTCTTAAAGCAAAGCTCGGTATTGAGGAGGTCGAATGATGATAAAGGAATTTTTTGTTTCACTGCTGCATTATTTTGTTGACATAACTACGGCTGTTATAATAGCCGCTGCGGTATATCTTACATTCTCGGGACAGCAAATGGGAAATGCTATACTGTGGCAGATCCTTTTCAGCGGTTTTATTACCTCTCTGCCAACAGCAGTTCTTCTTTGCTTTGATCCTAAAAGCGGCAGGATATCAGCGATACTTTGGGGAATACATTTTCTGCTGATATTCTTCATCACACTTATGCTGCTGAAAATGTTCGGCTGGTGCAGGATAACTCCGCTGTCGGTATCCCTGACATTTGCTGCGGTCGTATTTATATACGTCTTTACCTGCATTGTCCACTATCTCGTGGCAAGAAAACACACAGCATGGATGAACCAGCAGCTGAAAAAACGTTATTCAAATGAAGAACGCTCCGAAAAAGAAAAAGCATGATCTTTATGGGTCATGCCAGTTGAAAATGCTGATATACCGAGGTGAGAGGAATGAAATTCAGGATCAGACATGAAACAAGAGCTTTCCTGTACGGTATCATTATCCCATGGGGAGTCGCCGCAGCTGCGCTTTTGTTATTTATATTCTTTGGTTTTACAGTATTTGACGAGCTGCCTGCAAAAATATTCTTAGGAATACTTATTCTTTGCGGTGCAGCCGAGATAATATCCATATTATTGTATATAACCGAGAAAATATTCGGTACAAAACTGATCATCGAAAGCGACCATATCAAAGTGAAAATGCTGCTGAGGCACAGAAAAATCAGCTTTGATGATATCGCAGATGTAAAATACAGACATTATTACGACAGGACGGAAGAAAAGAATAATCCGTATTCGATATTTACTCAGCGTGCTGATGCGGAATTTCAGACTGTTCCAAAGATCCGCTCACAGATCATATTTTATCTTCTCTCGGGCAAGGTATTCAAGCTCAATGATAAAGCAACAAACTATGAATGGAAACGCGGGCTCTGGATAACTAATCCCGAAGTTGATCCCGATGAGGACGTTAAGCTTTATCAGGCATATCAGTGCTATCGTTCCGCGTGGCACAGATACTATAACACAGGCGATAACGCCCTGAAATACGACATAATTTAAAAAGGATATAAAGCAGCTGCTTTATATCCTTTTTATCTTGATATTAATTTTTTCCGCTGAAAAAAACGTATTGTTATTTCAGAAGCTCCCTGCGGAGACAAAGAAGATCAAATACATCAACTGTATCATCTTGATTCATGTCAGCAAGCAGGAACTGCATTTTGCTGAAGCTTTCAGTACCGTGCAGATATTTGCTCATTACAAGCAGATCGGCTACGTTTATAGTTCCGTCCATATCAGTATCTCCATACTGATACTCCTTCATTTTAAAGCTGCAAACCAGCGAGAGTGCCTTATCGGCAGTAACGGTTATTGTCTCGGAAGCGGAATCAACTGCTCCCGACCAGCCCTCAAAGGTATAGCCTGCGGCAGGCTTTGCAGTAATAGTTACTTCCCTTCCGCTTTCAAACAAGCCTGTCCACACCTCGTCCGACAATTCGGTCTCAACTGAGTCAACATAAATACTGCCGTTTCCGTCGGCTGTTACAGTAACAAAGTTCTTGTCATTTGATATGCCGAGGTAATTCTGCATACTCTCAATGGCATACTCTCCGCGTTTCTGAAAATAGGTACGCATTACTTCAAATTCATCGTGATAATAGCTCTTCTGCTCGGACAGGAAGCTTTCAAGGTCGGAGGAAGGAGTTCCGTTATACCAGCGCCATGCAGTCATGGTAATATAGTCCATGTACTTTTCTTCCTCAGCGTTTATCTCAGCGACCATTTTTGACGGCTCGAATACCGAATAGGCATATGAATAGAATCTTTCCGCAAACTTCTGTTTGAATTCGGGATTTTCAAGGAGCTTTGTGAATATCACCGTTGGTATAGCGTCTTTAACTTCGTCCATTTTTTTGAAACTGTCGTGCTGATATGACTCAACTCCGCCGAAATCCTCATACGCAAGTCCTGCCGAATAATCAAAATCAAATGAACCGAATCTCCATTTTCCGTCGCTGTAGTGATTGCCGTCTATTGCTTCGCCGTTGTATCTCCACATGAAGTAATTGTAGTTCGGCCAGTCCCATGTGTCGATATACAGTCCTGTGCAGTAGCTTTCTATAAGGCTGTCAATGTCAACCACAGATTTGACGTAATCATAGTTTTCCGAAACAGACAGATCGTTATCACGGCAAAAAACTCCGAGATGCTGGATATTGCTCGGTTCATCATCAGGACCTTCCTCAAGCTCTCCGTTTTTATATATAGTGACATTTTCGGAAGGTACGCCGTAATTGGACTGTATATAGTAATCCGAGGTCTTTTCGGTTATCTCGTACATTCCCCACAGCTCTCCGTCAATGAAAAGCATACATCTGTCACTGTCATATGTAGCGAGTGAAGGGATATCCTGAAGCGCAGAATGAACTATACGCTCTCTCAGCCTGTCCACCCATGTGACCGCTCTCAGACCGAATGAATCGTAACGCTTTATTATTTTTCCGTCAGCAGCGGAATAGTTATCGTCTATAAGCTTATAGTCAAGCTTGGAATCACCGTACTTGCTCCTTGCAAATACATTGAAGCTTTTTGCCTGACTGTTTCTTGTGGAAGCGCCTCTTATGCGTATGCCCATTTTCTGTGAAAAGCCAACAGCTCCGTCCTTGAAATATGTGAGATCAGCCTCCCGCTCCCATTCCTTTCCGCTTGAAAAGAAATTAGCGATGCTTGCGTCAATATCGTTCTCGGGATTTTCCAGCCAGTCAAGGTACTGCTGACCTGCAACATATATGCCTTTATCCTTGTCGAAAAGGTTTGCGGGATCAGTAACAAGGGATATTACAGGTATTTCCGAATAATATCTGAGCTTTTCATCGTTCATCACAAAGAAAGTCTTTGTGACAACTCTGCTGAAGGTACCGTCCGAGGACTTTGCAGCTGCTCTGACAACGGTCGCCTTGTCGAATTTCTCGGGATTTGCTTCGTATATCTGCGAAAGTCTTGTTGAGTACGGACTGTCGTCCTCCTGCTGGTACTTGCTGTAAACATTTTCGTCGATGCTCCTGTCATACATGGATATAGCTCCTGTGTATGGCTTGGCTGTTTCCGGGTTTGTCGGGTCTGAGCCGTCAAGGGTATAATATATCGTATCCGATTCGGCTGCGGTTATAGTAAGCTCCGTTATGTCATTCTCACTGTAGAAGCCTGATTCAAGCGAAAATACAGGCTCAGCAGGTACGGATACATTCTCTGCGTCAGGTGTCGGAGACATCACCGAATAGCTTCCGTCAGACGAACGTCCGTATGTGTTATCCTCGGAAATCGCAGGAACTTCAAGCTTTTGCAGCAAATTACCGTCTGAGGACGACAGCAAGATCGTCTCGCCTGATTTGCTGAGTGAAAAGCCCGTGTTCGGCTCGGCAGTTTCGCCCTCTTCCTTATTGGATACTACCAGAAGATACTCGCCCTTCTTTATAACAGTACCCGTCGGGAAAACGTACTTCATCGGCTTCTCTTCATTTTCGGACAGACCAAATCCCGACAGGTCTATGTCCGAATTGCCGCCGTTGTAAAGCTCGATCCAGTCGGAGGCTCTGCCAAGACTGTCAGTGAAGCAGCTTTTATTCTGAGTGCACACTTCATTTATACAAAGCCCCCCCTGAGCCTGTTCAGCCATAGAAAACGGCACTCCCGAATACATTGCGGGCACCACGAGCACGGCTGCTGCAAGGCTGCCCAATTTTTTTATCAAGTTCATAAAAATCCCTCTCAATGTATTTAATAACAAACTGATTATAGCACATACCTCAGCGGAATTCAATCCTTTTTTCTTTATAATTCGCGGAATTTTTTATTTTTTGTCAATAAGATGCTTCGTCGCCGCTGCTTAATCAGATAAAAAATGCTCCAAAAAAGTCCAAAAAGGTCTTGACAAATGTTTTTTTATGTGATATAATCCAAACATAAGCTATGAGGAAGACACGCAGAGTGTTGCCAATGTCTACAGAGAGCCGACGGTGGGTGTGAGTCGGTGATATGCAATCCTATGTATCCCTTCTGAGCCGGAATGCTGAAATTCATCAGTAAGCGTTCCCGTGATTCTGCGTCAATGAATAGGGCTTGCTGGAGTCTGAAGTGGTGTTACGCAATAGCGGCACAATTTGAGTGGTACCGCGGGTAATCAGGTTATGATACTCGTCTCAAAGAAATCAGCTTTGAGACGGGTTTTTTGTTTTTTACCGTAAAAGCATTTACAGTATTTCCAAACTCCCGTTTCATTTTCCAGTATTAAAATTGTTTTAAAAGGAGAGATTATTATGAGCGAAATGTCGAAATTACAAAATGCAGAGATAAGGATCAAAGAGGTCGCAGAGCGTATTTCACATCTGCGTGAGGATCTCGGTATTTCGGTAGAGGAAATGGCAGCTATAACCGATTATTCCGTTGAGGAATATAAAAAGCTCGAATCGGGCGAACAGGATTTCAGTTTTACTTTTATATATAAATGTGCAAATAAATTCAATGTGGAGATCACCGATCTCATGGAGGGCAGCAGCCCTGAGCTCAGCGGCTATACCGTTACAAGAAAGGGCGAGGGAGTACCTATCGTCCGCAGAAAGGGCTTTGCATATAACCGCCTTGCTTCAAAATTCAAGAACAAGACCGTTGAGCCTTTCCACGTTGTTATCCCCTATTCCGACGAGGCACTTTCACAGCCACTGCATATGGCAAGCCACGCAGGTCAGGAAATGGATATCGTTATCAAGGGCACACTGCGTATGACTGTCGGTTCTCACACAGAGATACTCAACGAAGGCGACTGCATCTACTATGACAGCTCTATGCCCCATGATGAAATAGCTCTCGGCGGCGAGGACTGCGAGATATACGCATTTGTAATGGCTCCGCACGGTTCAACGGGTATGTCCGAATACAAAGAGCATATTGCAGAGCATCATCTCACAAATGTTGACAAAGCAGGGCTGCTTCACCCTGTAGCAGAGAAATTCGTAAAATGCGAGACCAACGATGAGGGTATCCTCAGCGCTGTTAACTTTGAAAATCAGGATAAATTCAACTTTGCATACGACATCGTTGACGCTATGGCTGAGAAATGTCCTGATAAGACTGCAATGATCTATGTAGATGTAAACAAAAACGAGCGCCGCTTCACATTCAAGGATATAAAGAAATACTCCTGCCAGACTGCTAACTATTTCAAGTCACTTGGCATCAAAAAGGGCGACAAGGTAATGCTTATACTCAAGCGCCATTATCAGTTCTGGTTCTCAATAATCGCTCTTCACCGCATCGGCGCTCTCGTTATCCCTGCATCGAATATGCTCAAGGAGCACGATCTTGAATACAGATTCAATTCCGCACAGGTATCCGCTATCGTATGTACAGCTGACGGCGATGTGGCAGATGAAGTCGATAAGGCTTGCGCTGTTTCACCTTCACTCAAGACAAAGGTGCTCGTAAACGGTCAGCGTGAAGGCTGGCGCGATTTCAACGCAGAGCTCTCTGCATACAGCACACATTTCGAGCGTACCGACGATACTCCATGCGGTACAGACCCGATGCTCATCTTCTTCAGCTCGGGTACATCGGGCAATCCTAAGCTTGTTCTCCACAGCTATCAGTACCCCCTCGGTCACTATGTAACTGCACGTTACTGGCAGAATGCCGATCCTAACGGTCTCCACTTCACTATCTCGGATACAGGCTGGGGCAAAGCACTCTGGGGCAAGCTCTACGGTCAGTGGATGTGTGAGGCTGCGGTATTCGTTTACGATTTCGACCGCTTCCACGCTGATGATATACTTCCTATGTTCAAGAAGTACCATGTAACAAGCTTCTGCGCACCTCCCACCATGTACCGTTTCTTCATCAAAGAGGATCTCGGCAGATATGATCTTTCATCACTTAAATATGCCTGCATAGCAGGTGAAGCACTCAACCCTGAGGTATTCTATCAGTTCCAGCGTGCAACAGGCATCAAGCTCATGGAGGGCTTCGGTCAGACCGAAACAACTCTCTCTATCGCAAACGTTGTTGGTATGGAACCAAAGCCTGGCAGCATGGGCAAGCCAAATCCTCAGTACGATGTACAGGTGCTCCTTCCTGACGGTACACCTGCCGCAGTCGGTGAGACAGGCGAGATCTGCATCAAACTCAAGGAAGATGGCGTTCCCGGACTTGCACTCTGCTATTACGGCGACGAGGAAACTACTGCCGAAACATGGCGCGACGGCTATTATCATACAGGCGATACCGCATGGGTAGACGAGGACGGCTACTTCTGGTATGTCGGACGTGTTGATGACGTTATCAAGTCATCTGGCTACCGTATCGGACCATTCGAGATCGAGAGCGTGCTCATGGAGCTCCCGTATGTACTTGAATGCGCTGTAACAGGTGTTCCCGATGAAGTCCGCGGACAGGTCGTAAAAGCAACTATCGTTCTTACAAAGGGCACAACAGGCACTGAGGCACTTGTGAGCGAGATCAAGGAATATGTCAAGAAGAGAACTGCACCTTACAAGTATCCAAGAGTCGTTGAGTTCGTTGAAGAGCTTCCAAAGACCGTGGGAAGCGGCAAGATCAGACGTGCAGCTATCCGTGAAATGGATAAGACAAAATATAACAAGTAATTGATACTTGCAGATCTCATACAGTAATATATAAGAAAACGAAATAGTCACAGGATCGTAAATGCTCCTGTGACTATTTTTATAAGATAATACAGATCAAACGGACTTACTGTCCGGCTGCTCATCAGGGCACCGTAAGCCTATCCGAAAGCTTCAGCACAGCCTGCTCGCAGCACTTATCGCCGAGACTCCTGCGGTACTCGCTTGGACTTATACCAAGCTCTCTGCGGAAGGATTCCGCATAATAACTTGCTCCCGAAAAGCCGCATACAAGACCGATATCAGTGATAGTCATATTTGTGCCGCGAAGAAGCTCTATGCTTCTTTTCAGGCGGTATTCATTGAGATACTTCATGGGCGGTGTAAACAGGAATCTCTCAAACATATTTCCGCAGGTACGTTTTGAAACAAAACCTGCCGCCGCTATATCCTCAAGAGTTATTTTTTCAGCATAGTGTGAGTCGATATACGCTATCATGGCTTTCATAGCCGTAAGCTGTGAGCGTTCGGTCTGAGCCTTTTCGTCGGGAGTAACATTCTCCGCGACCTCGCTCCAGATCAGATTGATAAGCCCTGCTATAGCCGATTTCGCGGATCTGTCATTACGTTTTGTCTCGATCATTGAGAACCAGTTAAGTATATTCTCGTGCCATTTTACGCCCTTCTGCAAAAGTACATAGTCAAATGACGAAGTCAGAAAGGGCTGTACCAGCTGATGCTCCACCTCTTTGGAAATGCACAGCAGCATAGGGTGAAATATAAGCACATAATAATAACATTCGCGCAAATCCTCAGTCTGCGAGGAATGTATCCTGCGTGAATTTATGATTATCCCCTCTCCTGTTTGTACCTTCACAAGCTTTCCGTTTATGTTATATACTATGTCCCCCATAGAAGGGACAAGTATCTCTATATCCTCATGCCAGTGAGCAGGCATGGAATTGTTTGCATACGCACTATGCCGTCCTTTAAAGAATCCATAGGGCACATCGGCAGAGCTGTATCTTACCTTTTCGCTTCTGTCGCTGTTAACTTCCAAATCATACCAGTTTCTTATTCTCATACTGCGTTTTTCCTTTTTGTTATACTAATCTGCAAGATTACGATTGACACGGTATTACTGACCGTAATATAATAATATCACACAAAAGCACATACGTCAACATTACAGAGGTGAAACAAAATGGGAAACATAATAGAGATAAAAAATGTAACAAAGGAGTTCAAGGTGCTCAACCGCCGCGAAGGTCTTAAAGGCAGCATAAAGGATCTGTTTTCAAGGAATTACAAGACCGTCCGTGCTGTGGACAATATATCAATGACCATAGAGCAGGGAGAGATAGTGGGCTATCTCGGTCCTAACGGTGCAGGCAAGTCAACAACTATAAAAATGATGACGGGAGTTCTTGAGCCGACTTCGGGGGAGATACTTACGAACGGTATAGTCCCGTATACAAACCGTACCAGAAACGCGCAGGAAATTGGCGTTGTATTCGGACAGCGTTCTCAGCTCTGGTGGGCACTGCCTCTTGTGGAGTCATTCAAGATACTTAAAGATATATATCAGATAAGTGACGAAAAATACAACGGCATGACAGAGCTTTACAAGTCTCTTGTGGATATAGAGCCTCTGCTGCACAAGCCTGTCCGTCAGATGTCTCTCGGTCAGCGTACTCTCAGTGATATACTTGCCGCATTCCTGCACGACCCGAAGATAGTATTTCTCGACGAGCCTACAATCGGTCTTGATGTATCCATGAAATCGAAGATACGAAAGCTTATCCATGCTCTCAATAAGGAAAAGAATACTACCGTAATTCTCACCACTCACGATATGGGCGACGTTGACGCGCTGTGTCAGCGCATAGTAATAATCGACAAGGGGAAGATGCTGTACGATAATGATATCGAGCATCTGAAAAGCTTCTTCGGCTCATACCGTACACTAAAAATACGCACTGACGGAGACCTTTCGGCTCAGGCTGACAGCATTAAAAAGGAGCTTCCCGACTTTTCCGTAACTGCCGATGATGAGTGGATATCAGTTCTTGTGGACGAGGAAAAATCCAAGGTAATAGACGTTCTCGGACAGCTTCAGAAGTCGTATAAGATAAAGGATATGCAGCTGGAAGAAATATCCACCGAGGAGGTCATAAAGAAGATATACGAGGAGGGTGTTGCATGAAGCTGAAAAAATATCTCACCCTTACAAAGGCAGGAATAATGGAGTCCCTGCAATTCAGACTTGGCACATTTGTTATGGCTGTAGGAAATCTTCTCTATCTCATAGTCGTGTACTACCTGTGGAAAGCTATATATGCTTCTTCGGGAAGCGATGTGGTAAACGGAATGACTTTTTCGGATACGCTAATATACCTTGTGCTTGCAACCGCGCTGTTCAACTTCATGGAAATGTACACGGTCTGGGAAATGGGACGCGGCATACAGTCGGGAAAAATAGTCCTTGAGCTGCTCAAGCCTATGGAGTACAGAAATTATCTTTTCTGGACGTATTCGGGACAATTCGTGACAAATTTCTTCTTTACGTTCCTGCCCACATTCATAGTCGTTGCAGTTGTTACTCACGGAGCTATACACCTCGGACTTAATCTGCTGTTTTTCGTAATATCCGTAATAATAGCCATATCACTCAACTACAGCATAAACTTCATCGTCGGTACTATCTGCGTCTATACCGAATCGATTTGGGGAATAAACATAATGAAACAGGTCATAGTCCTGCTTCTTTCGGGAGCAACTATCCCGCTCGCTTTCTTCCCAGAAACACTGCGAAAGATAACCTACTATCTGCCGTTCCAGTCAATATATAATGCTCCCCTTTCCATACTGCTGAACGCTTCTCCCGAACCAAAGGAGATCATAACTACCATTGGCACTCAGCTCATATGGTGCATTGCAATGCTGCTTCTCAGCAAGCTGTTCTGGAAGGTATCACTGAGGCAGATCACGGTGAACGGAGGCTGATGAAATGGAAAAAAGAGGTTTAAGATTTTATCTCAGGATATACTTCAAGATACTGGCTCAGGATCTGAAAAGTAAGATGAGCTACCGTGCAGACTTCATCATTTCCACTATCGGAATGATATTCACCAATATCGCAGGCTTTGTAAGCTTCTGGATACTGTTCCGCAGCTTTCCGTCAATAAACGGCTGGGGCTACTATGAGATGCTTTTCCTTTACGGCTTCTCTCTCGTAGCAATAACTCCTGTTCAGTGTCTGTTCGATAACAACTGGAGTCTCAGAATGGCTGTATATTCGGGTGATTTCATAAAATACTGCTTCCGACCCATAAACATATTCTTCTACTATCAGTCGGAGGTATTCGACATCAAGGGATTGGGACAGCTTGCTTTCGGTATAGGTACTCTTGTTTACTCATGGGTAAAGATAGGTCTCGGATTTACTCCGCTGATACTTCTGAAAATAACAGTATTTCTCCTGACTGCTTCTCTCGTTATGATAGCGATGCAGAACGCTGCGGCAGCTACCTGCTTCTGGATAATGAATTCATTCTATGTCCTCGACCTTGTTACACGTTTCAAGGACTATGCAAAATACCCCGTGACGATATTCAGTCCTGTTTTCAGGTTTATATTCACATTCCTGATGCCGATAGCATTCATAGCATACTATCCGAGTCTTGTGATACTGCGGCCTGACGAAGTACCATTGCTTTCATGGCTCTCGCCTTTTATCGGAGCTTTCTTCTTCCGGGTAAGCTATAAGATATGGATGCACGGCGCACTTAAATATAACGGAACAGGTTCGTAAAAAAATAAAAGGCAGCTACGCTGCCTTTTATTTTTTTACGCCTTAAGCTTCACCCTTGATGAACTTCCTGAGCAGTTCAAGATCAGCTTCGTTTATAACATCATCGCCGTTCATGTCTGCGGCACTGAAATTCTTTACGTCACCGTTTACAATTGCCTTTTTCATTCCGCAAAGATCATAAACATCAACTTCTCCGTCTCCGTTGATGTCACCGAGAGCATATTTCTCATCGCGTTTGTCGGTTCTCCACCAGTTGATATTGTAAAGATAACCGTCGCCGCCCACAAACTTAAAGTAAATATCATGCTTGCCGTTGGTATCCTGTATCGTACAAGCCTGTGTGTTCCATGTCTGCCAGCCGCCTGAGCTCTTGATATCCATTCTGCCTATAACATTGCCGTTAGGATCGTCAACTCGTATTTCAAGCTGTGCCCTTGCGCCGTTTGATCCAATACGGAAGTCGATCTTCTTTACGCCTGTCAGGTCAACATTCTTGAAGCCGATATAGTCATTGTTCTCGGCATATGCAACGTCAAGTCCGCCCTCTGAGCAGTTTTCGGTATCTATTCCTGACTTTATGTCGTATTTTTCAGCCTGAACCACCTTGCCGAGAGACACTATTCCTGCCTTGAATGAATAAGTGGTAACAGTCGGTGTGCTTGATGTGGTCTTTGAAGTAGTCTTTGTAGTTGTGGTAGTTGTTGAAGTCTTTGTGGTAATCTTAGTAGTAGTTGTTGTTGTCGCCGGCTGCTTATTTTCATCACCTACATAAACGGCTTCCACAGTTGCATCGCCTTCAAGTCTTACCTTGATAGATGCTGTAGTGGTATCGCCGTTAGTGATCTTTGCACCGTTTACCTTCCAGTGAGAGAAAGTCTTGCCCTCAAGAGGAAGTGCCTTTACATATATATCATAATCCGTGTGGTACTTGCCGCTCCAGCTGCTTATCTGTCCCAGTTCGAGGGTATTGAGCTTTATGCTTCCGTTGTCGGCAGAGTTCACAACAGTGAGCCTGCGAGGCTCGGAAGAAAGCTTTGCAGCGGAACGCAGTGTACGCTCTGCGTGTGAATAACGCTGAGCATAGAACTCGATAACGGTATTAATGTCACCATCAAAACGTCTTTCGGCATTTGAGCCTGATAAGCTGCCCGAATGGAAGCGTGAATAAGTATCGACTATCTGCTGTCTGAAATTGTTCCTGTAGCTTTCTATGACCTTTTTCGTTCTTTCGGGAGTGAAGTTATAATTTGCAAGGTCCATCATAGTTCTTGCAAATTTAAGCCTGAACTGCTCGTTGTTCATAAGGCTGTTGAACACTCTTGCAAGCTGGCAGTTGCTCTCGCGTATACGTCTGAAAACGTCAGCTGAATAAACCTTATCCTCTGTGCCGTAGAGTCCCTGTCCCGACTCGGTATCAAATACTACCATTCTCCACTTGCCGTCGGCATATGGATTTTCAGCATCTACAGCATTTGAACGCCATGCCATGGAGTTGTTCTGCGGCCAGTCTGCATTGCACCAGTAGATCTGTGCTGCAAAATAGTCCATAACAGACTGGATATCGAACTTGCTGCAAAACTCATCATATGACATACTGCCGTTGGATATGCCGTCGCAGGCTCTGCGCCAGTCGTTAAGATCACTGTCGCTGCCCTCTTCAAGTCCGTTGTTCTTTATTACGGCAATATCGCTCTTTTTAACGCCGTAATGATCGCTGAAATAGCTCTTGCCCAACTTTTCCATTACCTGATAGATGCCCCAGAATTCACCGTCTACCAGTACGATACACTCAGAAATAGCCTGAGTTGCACAAGCTCTGTCAGATACAAGGCTCTGATTTATACTGTCGCGGAAAAATGCGCCTGTATTGTCATTTCCGCCGTTACGGAGAACGATTCCGTCATATTTCTTGATAGCCTTGCCGTTCTTCGCCTTTGTTGCCTTTCCCGAGAAGAAGTCGTATTCAAACTCCTCTTTTCCGTAATCACTGCGGGTGTATACATTGAAGCTCTTCTGAGCAAGACATCTCGAATATGCACCCTTTATACGGATACCCACATTCTGCTCTATGACCTTTTCACCATTATCGAACATTGTGAATACAGCAGGGCGCTCCCAGTCTCTGCCCTTCATGGTGTAATTTGCCTTTATCTCCCACGGCCACTTGTCCTCGCTGCCATGCTTATTCTCTTCATAAACTCTTCCGAGGCAGTATATGCCCTTATTCTCGTCAAAGAGATTCGCATGATCGGTAACAATTGATACTACCTTCATGTTTTTATAATATCCCGAATTCGTCCTGCCTACAAGGTATACCTTTGTGATGTATTCACTGGGGCGGCCCTCACCGTCAACTGCAACAGCTCTTATTACAGCTGCTTTAGTCACGTTTTCATGAGGAGCTTCCGCACCGTTCGGAACTATATCTGTACGGGCACTGAGACGATTGGGGGTATCAGTCATGTCCTTGACAGTAAGCGGCTCGGTGTACTTTTTAGATCCGTATACAGGGTCACTTCCGTCAGTAGTGTAGTATATGTCGCAGCCCTCATCGGCTGTAAGAGTGAGCTTGAATTCGCTGTCGTAAAGACCGCTTTCATGTGAGAATACAGGGGCGTGTACAGCATTTGTACCCTCGGGTTCTGTATTTTTCTTATCGGGAGTGCAGTTAAGAACGTAATACTCTCCGCTTCCCTCGGGATACTGACCGAATGATGTATCCGCTGCAAGAGAACCGACAGTAAGCGTATTGACCGCATTTCCGCCGGCATCAGACAATACGAGAGTCTCGCCCGAAGCCGAAATACCGAACGGAGCGATGCTTTTGTTGTTTACTGCTGCATCGCTGTCACAGAAAACAACAAGTCTTCCCTCGGCAGCTATACGTGTTCCGCCGGGAAATACATACTTAAAAGGCTGATCCTCTTTATCGGAAAGTCCCCACCCCGAAATATCAGCCTCTGTCTTGCTGTTGTTGTACAGCTCGATCCAGTCATAACAGTTCCCGTCTGCTGCGTGATATGCTGTGTTCTTTGAGCAGACTTCGTTGAATGTCACCTGTCCGTTTGTCTCAGCATTTGCAGGAAGGTATGACGCTGATTGCAGCAGCATACCAAGACATAGTATTCCCGCAATACTACGACTTTTAAATCTTGTTTTCATTTTTCTCCACCTCATCTGAAAAAATAATCCTCGGTTGCTGCCATAATAAAATCAGTGTTAAAAAAATCATATATAATATTTTTGTGTCAATGGTCAAATATATTTCTAATAATAGCAGCTTAATCATTATAGCATATGCACAAGGCTATTTCAAGCCTTTTAACCGATTTTTTTATTTGTTTAAAGTAAAAAAATCATGGTAAAAAGCCGTACTCTATTGTCACTATGTTGCTATTGCATAAAAAATTAAACAACCAATCGTTTATTATATCGATATTGCAGAGAGTATTATTCCAGCTATTTTATACAACTCCGAAATATTCCTAAACAGTCCAACGACAAAATATAAAAACTAATTTGTTATATTTGCAACAGCCAGCTACAGCATAACGCACAAATTAAATCATACAATCAGCAAAATAGGATACAAAAAATACAGTTTGCATTTTTCACAGAGTAATTTTTCAAAAAGAATATTCGGTTTGTAAAATATCTGAGCGCAATAAAATACTATTATTTAGTCAAAAAAGGCAGAAAATGTCATTTTTGTGCTGCAAAATAACCCTTTTCTTATTATAAAAAATAAGAAAATCTCAACCCCAAATACAGAATTCAATTAAAAAAGTAGTAAAAAAACAATCAAAAATGTGCAGGAGAGGCTAAAATCAGACCTATATGGAAGAATCAGCAAATTTTGACTTGAATTGTTCACAAAAATGTAATAAAATGTACGTAAAGAAACGCCGCAAAAGTCCAATTCAGCTTTTGCGCTTTTCTTTAATTGTAAAGGATATCATTTATTACGAAACGAAAGTGAGGAATGATCGGCATGAAAAAGAGCAACTTCAAAAGAATAGTCAGCGCAGGTATAACTGCGATGGTGGTTGCTTCAAGTTTCCCATCGGTTCCTGCTGCTGTAAGCGCTGCAGACGCACAGCAGAGAGGTAATATCGGCGGATACGATTATGAAATGTGGAACCAGAACGGTCAGGGACAGGCATCAATGAATCCGGGTGCAGGATCTTTCACCTGCTCATGGAGCAACATTGAAAACTTCCTTGCTCGTATGGGCAAGAACTACGACAGTCAGAAGAAAAACTACAAGAGCATAGGCTCAGACATCACTCTTACCTATGATGTTGAGTACACTCCAAGAGGAAATTCGTATATGTGTGTATACGGCTGGACAAGAAATCCTCTGATGGAATACTACATCGTAGAAGGCTGGGGCAGCTGGCGTCCGGGCGCTGACGGCGAGAGAAAGGGTACAGTAACCCTTGACGGACATACATACGACATTGCAAAAACAATGCGTTACAACCAGCCATCACTTGACGGTACAGCAACATTCCCGCAGTACTGGAGCGTTCGTCAGCAGAGCGGTTCAAGAGATAACACAACAAACTACATGAAGGATACTATCCACGTAGGAAGACACTTTGACGCCTGGTCAAAGGCAGGTCTTGATATGTCAGGTACACTTTATGAAGTTTCACTCAATATCGAAGGTTACAGATCAAACGGTTCAGCTAACGTAAAGAGCGTTAAGATCTATCCTGATGGTCTTGATAATCCCGAGCAGCAGGATACACCTGCAACACCAACAGTAGAGCCCGATAAAAACGGCGACTACTTCACAAGCACATTTGAGAGCGGCAAGGACGATTGGTCAGGCAGAGGCGATGCAACAGTTTCTACCGACTCAAACAGCTACTATGACGGCAGCAAGTCACTCTATGTTTCAGGAAGAGCAAACGAGTGGAATGGCTGTGCTATCCCGCTTGATTCAGGTGCTTTCGTAGCAGGACAGACATACAGCTTCAGTGCTGCTGTAATGCAGAACTCAGGCAGTCCTGTAACAATACAGATGTCACTCCAGCAGGGTGACGGCAACGGCGCATCTTACACAAAGATCGCAACAGCTGACACCAAGAGCGGCGAGTGGACAAAGATCGAAAATACAAAGTTTACCATTCCTTCAAATTCAGGCGATATGGTACTCTATATCGAGACACCTGAGAGTTCAGGCGACCTCTGCGATTTCTATGTAGACGCAGTTCAGGTATCCAAGTCAGGCAAGAGCTCGTCTGTAACAACAGGCGGCGGCAAGGTTGGCGATCCTGCACCTACTATTGATCCTACACCTGTACCAACAGGAGAAGGCGTAGCAGCACACCAGAATCTTGATTACACATACCAGAAGGGCGGCAGCGGATTCAAGGATCATGCAGGTCCGTTATTCAGACTCGGTACTTCTGTAAGTGCAAATGAAATAAATACTTCACAGGGACAGAACTTCATCAAGCAGAACTACAACTCTATCACCTGTGAAAATGAAATGAAGCCTGATTCGATCGTAGCAGGCGTAAACGGTGATAACGTAAATATCAGCCTCAGAAGTGCTGATCCTATCCTCAAGTTCGCAGAGCAGAACGGAATCGGTGTCCGCGGTCATACCTTCGTATGGTACAGCCAGACTCCGGGTTCACTGTTCCAGGAGAACGGCAGAGACGTATCACCTGACAGAATGAACAAGCGTCTTGAGAGCATGATCAAGAATACATTCGCTGCTATCAAGCAGAATTATCCTAACCTCAAGCTCCATTCCTACGATGTTTGTAACGAGCTCTTCGTTAACGACGGCGGTGGAATGAGACCTTCCTATAATTCAAACTGGGTAAGAGTATACGGTGACGACAGCTTCGTTATCAATGCATTCAAATATGCAAGACAGTATGCTCCTAAGACAACAAAGCTCTATCTCAACGACTATAACGAGTACATGACTGCAAAGACCAATGACCTCTACAACATGGCTAAGAAGGTAATGGCTGCCGGCGACTACATAGACGGTATCGGTATGCAGTCACATCTTGACTCAAAGTATCCTTCCGCAAGCGAGTACGAGACAGCTATCAAGAAGTTTGAGAGTCTCGGTCTTGACGTTCAGATAACAGAGCTCGATATCACAAACAGCACAGGTACAAACAGCAAGCTTTATCCTGAGATCTTCGAGGTTATCTGTAAGCACGCCAAGAACATCTCATGCGTAACTCTCTGGGGAACAACCGATGAGAGAAGCTGGAGATACCGTGAGAACGGTGGTTCACCGCTTCCGTTCAGCAACTATCAGCCTAAGTCATTCTACAACGACATTATCAAGATAATGGATAAGTATGCTACGCAGACTACAACCACCACAACTACTACAACTACAACAACTACTACAACCACAACAACAGCTGCAACTACAACTGTAGATCAGAAGGCTGCATTTGAAGCTAAGGTTTCAAAGTGGGGCGATGCAAACTGTGACGGAACAATTGATATGGGCGACGTAGTTCTTATCATGCAGTCACTTGCAAATCCTGATAAATATTCACTTTCAGAAAAGGCAGCTGCAAACGCTGACGTAAATCAGGCAGGCGGCGGTATCACAACAAACGACGCTCTGACACTCCAGAAATATCTCTTAGGTCTTGTTAATACACTTCCTGAGAGCTGGTCGGCAAATATCAACGTTAACGGCGGTTCAGCACAGACTCAGGCACAGGCAACTCAGGCTGCAACTACAACTACTACAAAGCCTGTTGCAGTAAACAAGACTTACCTCGATAATTCATTCGATTCAGGTGTTCAAAGCTGGTCAGGCAGAGGCGGTGCTTCTGTAGAAGTAAGCGCAGACAGCAACTACAGCGGTAAGGCTCTCTATGTATCAGACAGATCAGCTGAGTGGAACGGCGCAGCTGTAACTCTCGGTTCTGACTTCGTAGCAGGACAGTCATACAGCTTCAGTGCTGCTGTTCTCCAGCAGTCAGGCAGCGATGCAACTATCCAGATGTCACTCCAGCAGGGTGAAGGCGATTCAGCTGTTTACACAAGCATTGCAAAGGTAAGTGCTAAGAGCGGTCAGTGGACAAAGCTCGAAAACACTTCATTCACAATTCCTGACAACTCAGGCGATATGGTACTCTACATCGAGACACTCCCTGATTCAGGCGATACAATGGACTTCTATCTTGACAACGTTGTTGTTGCATCAGAGGGAACAAAGTCCTCAGTTGTAACAGGCGGCGGCACAGTCGGCGAAGTTCCCGAGCGTACATCTAACTTCAACTACAACGCAAACGTTCAGTTCAAGGAAGCTCCCGGCAACTACTTCAACCAGTGCAGCCAGCAGGGTAAGGTAGTAAAGGAAAGCTACAATGGTATCAACGGTTACAATAACCTTAACGTATACCTCCCATACGGCTACGACAAGAGCAAGAAGTACAATATCTTCTACCTCATGCACGGCGGCGGAGAGGACGAGAATACTCTCTTCGGTCAGAACGACACAATGATGCAGAATCTCTTCGACAACATGATAAAGAACGGCGACATGGAGCCACTTATCGTTGTTACTCCTACATTCAACAAGACTGAGGCAGGCAGATTCTACAGCGAGTTCCGTCAGAGCGTAGTTCCTTTCGTAGAAGGCAAATATTCAACATATGCAGGCGGAGATACTTCACAGTCATCACTCCAGAAGTCAAGAATGCACAGAGCATACGGCGGCTTCTCAATGGGTTCAGTTTCAACATGGGCTGTTCTCGAGAA
>JAEEGL016321386.1_pt1 | contig 26068 bp, 16 predicted proteins | sample 9134231 | NCBI WGS metagenome assembly JAEEGL01 (sample SAMN16246548, study PRJNA631951) | gut metagenome | biome: gut microbiome; feature: rumen; material: fiber-attached | host: Bos | place: Iran: Karaj | collected 2018-10
AACCGAGCTGCCCGAACTGCCGGAACCACCCTGACGGACTGAACCGCCCGAATTGCCCGAACTGCTTGAATTGCTCGAATTACTTGAACTGCTTGAACTGCCGGACCCGCTCGAACCGCCCGAACCGCCTGCGCTGCCCGAACCGCCCGCGCCGCCGCTATTACCATTGACTGCTGCGTTTTTGTTCTTTTCGGGATCAGACGAAGATGCGGTATTTTGGTTTTTATCTTTGGAATTATCGTTTTTGATTTTGGCTAAATCATCCGAATTATTCCCGTTATTGGCCGCTGTTTCCTTGTTGCCGTCCGTTCTCTTATCAGTTACATTTGAAATATCACCATTTGTCTGTGTTGTATCAACAGTTTCCGTTATTGTATCCGTCGGCTCTGCGCCGAGCAGTTTGTTGTGCGCATCGGTTTGGGCACGATATGACGATACGACAACCGTCAAACCAACAATTCCTACGACCTGCTGCATAACACGCTGTCGAAGCTTGTTTGAATTTTCTTTGCTGCGGTCCTTGTTTGAACGATTTTCGTCATTCTGTTCATCTGTCAGATCCTGTGTTTCGGAGTAATGATGATATTCTTTAACATTACGACTTGCGTATTCCTGCGCTGTCGTATATCTTACCTTTTTAAAATCTTTATTATATTCGTCTTTGGAGTGCCCCCGTCCGTCTTTTAAAGCATCATGCCAGGGACGCGCTCCGAATTCTTTCGCTTTCATGGCGATGCCTCCAGTCTAATTTACTCTTCCGTGCCGGGTGCACCAAGCTGAATATTGTTGTTGTCAAAAATTGTTTTTATCTCGTGATATAAGGCACGTTCAACGTCATATCTGTTGCTTTCCTTGCAGGGAGCAATGAAAAGAAGCATCTGAACGCCCTTTTTGGTAATTTCGCAAAGTCCGAGGTAAAGCGGTGCACCCTCCATAACAGGGTATTTATTTGCGATCTCACTGATGTTTGCGTTTTTAATAACCGCTTCAACGTGTTTGAGAGACTCCTGCGGTGCAATAGGTATTGTGAGTGCCGCACACGAGGGGCGGTCGGTCAGGTTCACTACCGAGCCGATGGATGAATTTCTGACTGTCAAAATGTCACCGCCGACATCCGCAAGCTTTGTGGAGCGTATGCCTATTGATACTACCGTACCGCGAAAACCGTCCAATACAATGATATCACCCACATCAAAAATATGCTCTATAATGATAAAAACACCTGCAACAACATCCTCTATCAGTGAGGTAACGCCAAGACCCAAAATCAAGCTAAGAATTCCAAGACCCGCAAGCAGCTCTGTTGTGTTGACACCAACTGCATTGAGGATAAGAAATATCAGCACGATATATGCCACATACTTAACAAGGTTATTCAAAAGCTCGAAAACCGCACGGCCTGTTCGCTTTGTCAAATCCTTGACCGCTACCATTTTGGAAATTATCAAACGCAGGATAGCACTTACCGAAAGCGTTAATATGCACAAGCTGGCTATGCGTATCCAACGGTTCGGATTTTCCGCACCGGAGAACAGATCCAAGCTGCTTAGGAATGTACCCTCTTCCGGCAGAAATTTCTTACCAAATAACAGAAGCGCAAAATAAGCAATTGCTATGATCCAACCAATGGCACGGATTATGATAGTTCCTGCACTTATTTCAGCTTTCTTTTCGTCTTTTTTGTCATTTCTGTTTTTGCGGAGCTTTTCCATTTCTTTTTCGCCAATACGTTGTTGAATATTGTTGTCGCTCATTTTTTCATCCTCCTAACTTATAGGCGGCTCCAAAACTTTTTGTTTCGGAGCGCACCTTTTATTTTATTATAAATGGCAGTGTCAGTGTGTTCTGCGCACCGTCATTCCAATTTATTGTCATCGAATAATTACCCTTAGGCATCCCCGAAAATGAGATATTATTAAGCGATACATTATTCAATTCATATTTTTCGCCGCTTCCGTCTTTTATAAGTGTCACCGACACATTACCGTCAAAGCCGCCAAGCGAAGCATTGATCTTGACACGATAATAAGGTTTGTATCCCATTGCGATAGTCGAGAAATGATTCAGGTAAATATATACCATCTCTTTCTCTTTATCAACACGGAATGTACCCGCCTCTTTGCTGTCGTTTTCTGCAAGAGTGCTGACATCGGAACCGTTGCAGTCATAAACCGCAAGCTCTTTTTTGTTGATATAGGAGCAGGGAACAGCCAATTCCAAAATATTTTGTGTTTCGGCAAGCGTTTCTATCTCGTTATCAACACTTTTTTCAACCTTAAGGTCGAAGAACTCAAGATTTCTGTCTGCTGCGTCCTCGGCAATTATTCTTGCTCCGTTTGTTCCGTCTGCCGAAACCGTCTTTACGGTCAGCTTGACAGATACATTTTTATCGGCAGATATATCATCGCTTTTTCTGACGGAATATGCCTCGTCATTGAGTCCGCCTATTACCAAGCTCTTGTCTGAATCTACAACATCAAGAAGAGACTCGGTGCTTTTGTTAAGCACATCAATATCATAAACCTTGCTGTCATAAATATCTTTAATATCTGTTATAGTTGCATCATCTGTTTCTACAACAATGTTGTACAGTCCGGTGGGAACTGTGAAACGATATCCGCCGTTTTCGTCCGAAGTTATTCTGTCAATAACTTTGTTACCCTGCATAAGCTTTAAAGACGCATTGCTGACAGGCGTTTTCTCACTGTCATATACTACACCGCTTATGGTTGCCCAACTTTCTTCGGCAATGGTCGTTTTTACACATTTCGGTGCAATGTCATTGTGGTTTCTGTCGCCTTTGAGCTTGTACCATACATAGTAACTTCCCGTATCCGAAGCTGTGGGAGGCTCCGTACCATACTCGCTGTCGTCGGGTGAAGTAAGTTCATCCGTGCCGAGTGCATAGTAAAATGTACCGCCGTCCGCAGCACCCGCACCGATAAGTTCCTGTTGAGAACCGTTGTAAATGATCGTGCCGCTTGATGCGGGAATGGTTGTTACAACAGTATCCGCGGTATTTATTATTACCTGTGCAGAGCCGTAAATCGTTTCATAATCATCCATATACGCTGCATAATATACCGTATAGGTTCCCGCATCGGTGTATATCGGGCTGTCGTCAAGTGTATAGCTGCCCTCCGATCCGCCGTATTTTATTACAGCATTTTCGGGAGCAAATACGCCGATACCGTGGCTGCTGCCGTCATAATCGCCTTCATAGCCCTCGGCGGTCGCCCAGTCTTTTTCATATATAGTGGTTTTTACACATTCGGGAGCAATATCAAAGTGATTTTTGTCGCCCTTTACCTTGTACCATATATAATAACTTCCCGGTTCGGAAACTGTGGGCAATGCAGTGGTATATGCACTGTCGGCAGGTGAGGCAGCATTATTCTGACCGAGCGCATAGTAAAATGTGCCGCCGTCTGCTGTTCCTGCGCTGATAAGCTCCTGCTGCGAGCCATCTGCAAGAAGACCTTTTTTCGGTGCGGGTACAGTTGCTGCAACCGCATTGACCATATTGATCTTAACCTGTGCAGAGCCGTAAACAGGCTCAAAATCTTCTACCGATACCTCGTAATATACCGTATAGGTTCCCACATCGGTGTATGTCGGGCTTTCGCCAAGAGTATAGCTGCCTTCCGATTCGCCGTATTTTATTACAGCGTTTTGGGGAGCAAATACGCTGATACCGTGGCTGTTACCGTCATAGTCTCCTTCGTGACCCGCATCGGTCACCCAATCCATACCCACCAAAGTTGTTTTTACATATTTAGGCTCGGTATCGGTATGATTTTTATCGCCCTTTACCTTATACCATATATAGTATTCGCCTACGGTCGAAGCCGTCGGCAATTCTGTCTTGTAATCTTCGTCGGCAGGTGTATCAACATTATTCGTACCAAGTGCATAGTACAATGTGCCTCCATCGGCCGCACCTGCACCGATAAGCTCTCTTGCCGTGCCCTCGGTAACCCGTGCGTTCTTTGAAACGGGGGCTGTTGTGACAGCCGAGGCTATCTTGTTTATAATTACCTGTGCAGAGCCGCGAATCACATCATATTCGCCCCTTGACACCTCGTAATATACCGTGTACGTTCCCGCATCGGTATAAGACGGGCTTTCGTCAAGTGTATAGCTGCCTTCCGACGCGCCGTATTTTATCGCCGCACCCTCTGTAGCAGATACTCCGATACTGTGCCCGCTGCCGTCGTAATCGCCCTCAAAGCCTGTGGCAGTCGCCGTAAGCTTTGATTTTATGCAGGCTTCGCCGTTCTCCAAAAGAACCGTATAATCATCGTTTTCACTAATAAAATTATCTACTGTGCCATTGCCCGAAAGTCCGCTTGTTATGACACCCGTGCCATTTTGCAGCGTAACGCCTATAGGTACAGACGTCAATTCACTTTTAACATAGATAACTTTGCCGTCTGCCAGATAAACATTGCTTGCGCTGCCGCCTGTATAAGCACCATCGCTGTTCCTGCTTCCGCTGCTGACGTTGTCTTTAATGACCGCATCTTTTCCGAGAATATTGAAATATCCCGTAGTAACTGCTACAGCACCTCCGCTCGGACTTGCATTTCCGCTTATCTCGCCGCCGTACATATTGAACACCGCACCGTCGTTATCGCTTAGCGTAACGCCGCCGCCGTTTGTCGAGGCTTTGTTTCCGCATATTTTTCCGCCATACATATTAAACTCCGAATCGGAGCCGACAAACACGCCGCCGCCGTATGTTGCGGTACAGCCCGTAAGCGTAACTCCGTCGTATATATCAAGGCTTCCGTAAATATGTAAAAGAAATCCGCCGCCCCAAGTTCCGGACGCACCGGTAAATGTACCGCCGCGCAGTATAAGCAGACCTCCGTAATCGACCATTGCGCAGTCTCTCAAACGAACTGTTCCGCCTTCTTCTGTGTCCTCGATGGTAAATTGCGGACCTGCCCTCAGTTTGTTGGGACTTCCGTTTAAACCAACCTGAATATTGTTCACACTGAATGTCTTACCGTTCAGATCCAAAGTATATTCGCCCGCGTTGTAACCGTACATAGGACGCATATTGATAGTGTCATTATAAGACACATCTCTTAACAGTGTAAGCATACCGCCGTTTTCGCGCCAAGCATCTACTGCACTTTCGATATTTGCGTACATAGTGATGTTTTCACCGCTTGTAACGCTTGCCACAGCACTTGCCACGCAGGCTTCACCGTCCTGCAAAAGAATCGAATAATCGTCGTTATCGCTTATGAAATTCTTTGTGGTGCCGTTGCCCGAAAGACCGTTTGTAAAAACGCCTGTAACGCTTTTCAGCGTAACACCGATCAACGCATCATCGTTCAATGTACCGTCAATATTAATAACCTTGCCGTCAGGCAAATTAAAGTTGGATGTCGTTTCGTTTACAGTATTATTCTTTACAACGGGTCCACCGGAAATATTGATCACACTTCCGGCATCGTTACTGTAATCAAACACCCCTGTAGCTGATTGAAGTCCCGAGATTTCTCCGCCTCTCATATTGAACACGCAGCTATTGGCAAAGCGAACTGCGCCGTTATTGGCATATCCGGTGATCTTGCCTCCGTTCATGGTGAACGTAGCATTCCTTTGCAGGAAGAAATCAACAACCGGCGACGCCGTTGAATCGGCCTCCAGCGTTCCGCTGTTAAGTGTCAGAGAAGAACCCTCTTTTATCCAAATCAAGCTTCCCGCTCTGCTGCCGTCGTGCCTGAACTTACCGCCTCCGGCACTATCTGTAATTGTAACATCAGCTATTGCAGAAGATCCGTTACCTATACGAAAACCTGCATTGCTCAACTCACTTAATGTCTTTCCGTTTAGGTCAAGAATACGCTTGCCGGCAGGAACATCAATTCTGCTGTCAAAGCTTACATCATCCAGCAGTTTAAGAGTACTGCCGTCTGTCCATTCATCAACAGCTTCGTCAAATGTTCCGCAAAGCAAAGTTGTGCCGTCAGCGATCAGGCTTGCAATAGGTTTTATATCCGCACACGCCCAAATTGTTCCCGCCTCGTGCGTGTGGTGAGTACCTACCAGTTCAACGATCTCGCCGTCCAGATAAATCCAGTCCTTTTCGCCGTCACAGAAAACAACACCGCCCTCATCGGGAAGGTCATAATGAACATACCGCAGATCATCTTTCCGTGCTCCCGAAGCGATCTTAATGTCACCCGAACTGCTCAGCCCTTTGTAATAAAAACCTATTTCGGCGTCGGAAGACAAACCCGAAAATTCAACAAACTTAGGATTATTTCTGTAACTTATATTTAAATTGTTGGGTGTATTATCTCCTTGGGTATTATCTTTTATTATCACATCGCCGGATAACTTAAAATTACCGCCGTCTTGAAATATTCCGCCGCCGGTACGTCCTGTACTGCCGTTATCATAATTACCTGCCGTATGGTTGTTGATGATACTTCCTCCGGTGATGTTTATCGTGTGTCCGTAGCCGTCCACATGGATGCCGCCGCCGTTTCTTCCGCTCCAATTTCGGGCGATCGTTCCGCCGTTAATATTGACCGTACATAAGCGGCTTCCGGAATTATCTCCGACAGAAATAGCACCGCCGTAGCAATCATTATAATTGGCTAGTATCGCACCGCCGTTCATGGTAAAAGATGCACCGGCACCCTTTACCTTTACACCGCCGGCATTGATACATACCCAGTTGCCTATAATGGTTCCGCCGTACATGGTAAATGCACCGCCGTCAACGTTAACGCCGCCGCCGATAAGATGATTTCCGTCGGCATTGCCCGTTATCCTGCCGCCTGTGATGTAACCGCCCGTAAAGGTTCCCTTTTCATTCTCACCGGCTTCATTGTATGTACTTTCGTCTACCACAGTACCAAGACCGGCACCGTTTGCAACAGGATTTGAAACAGTGTAATATTGCGTTTGCGTGCCGCAGTCATAAAGATTGAGTACCGCGCCGCTGCCAACCTGTATTACGCTGCCGGTAGTATCGCTTGCGTCTGTTCTTGTGATACTGTGTCCGTTAAGACAAAGCTTTGTCGTACCTGACGGAGCATTCCATGTCGACGATATGGTCACATCATTGTCAAGAAAGTAATTCCCTTCGGTCGTGGGGAGACTGTCTGCCGCAGTCCATTGCTTAAAGTCAATGCCGTCATGCTCGTGTTTTACCACAGCCACGACCATATATCCGCCCTTGGATGTATCGTCGCTGGCAACACATTCATAGCCTTCCGGACACAAGGAACTGACATCTCGATCAAAATATCCGCCGGTAGTTCTGGTAACAGCACTTATAGCGCCTTTAAGGATACCGTCTTTGATTTCGGCCTCACTGGTGTCGATCACATAAACGGCCACATGATTATAGGTCCTTACTGTACCGCCGTATACCGTCAATTTAGAGGCATTTGTAACATTGATACAGGTCTTCCACTGTGAAGTGACCGTAACCAGACCGCTGTACATATTTGCCGTACTGTTGCTGAGCACCATGCCGTTTCCCCTTGAGCTTATGGTAACATCACTCAAATTCAGCGAACCGTTACTGATCACGACAGTCGTGCCATTGGAATTTGTGTTTGATATCGTTCCGCCGCTTCCCGAACTGTCTTTGATCGTAAGGTCGGTGCCGTCGGCATTGATAACAGTGCCGGATTTCGAAATACTGTGTCCGTTAAGGTCGAGGGTTTTTGTTCCCTGCGGCACCGTAATAGCAGTATTCAGGTTTGTATTAAGCTTAAGCGTTGTTCCGTTTGTCCACGCCGTAAGCGCCGAACTGATATCGGAATAGCCTACGCCGTCAACTTCCGCGGCATAGTCCTCCAACGGTATTACCCGCTGTTCCTCGGCAAGAGGCTCCGTTTCCGCTGCCTGCGCCTCGGCGGTAGGCTCGGTTTCGGGTTCTACCACGATGATCGGCCCTTCCTCCTCGGAGGGAATCTCGGATTCGGTTTTGGATTCAGAACCTTGACCCGTTTCATCATTTGCATCCGAATTTTCTTCTGCATCCGAATTTTCTTCTGCATCCGAATTTTCTTCGGCATCCGCATTTTCTTCTGCATCCGAATTTTCTTCGGCGTTCGGTTCGGTAAGCTCCGACTCATCCATTTCCTCTACGACAACGCTTACTCCGGGCTCATCATCGGCAAATACAATACTCGGTGCAGAAACAAAAGAGCCGTCCAGCATTGAAATTGCCGTAAGCAAAGCAAGGCATTGCCTTATCCTTCTTTTCATATCGTCTTTCCTCCTTTCGTCGTATTTTTTATGCAGTTCATCAATATTTGATAAACAACAAAAGCGCACCCTGCGGGCATAGCCTACCCGTAAGGTGCGCTTTTAGCTTGTTGTTTTCAGCCGAAAAAAGGCCGCAGTTATGCTTGCTTGTTTGCTTGAGAATACACCGTTTTGCATAAGCTGTCAACCCCTTTTTGTTAATTTACTGCATTTTTTTGACATAATAATTATAACACATCTTGTATATTATGACAAGATTTTTTTTGCAAAAAGAAACCATTTTTGTTGAAAATATTACAAATTATCGTGAACGCCAAAAATATTTGGACGTTCACGATATGATGGGGCTCATAAATAATTGTACTCAAGCGAGCTTAAGTCCAATTATTTAATTCGCTTATTTGTATATCCCGATAAAAGCATTAAGGGCAGTTTGCACAACTGTCATTTTGATAATACGATTTCTTGATTTTTATTCCGTTTTCCGTTTCTGTTTCTTTTTCGTACAAAAATTTCAATTCACAACCGTTTGGGCAGATAAAGCAATCTTTGTCGCTGTTGTATTCAAGATGTTCCACCCTGAATTTGGTGAATGTTTACGCCAGTGTCTTAAATACTGATCGTATAACTTTGTATAATCTAATTGTTCGCAAATTTCGTTGAAAAGTATGACAGGATCGTCCTCGGGAATGATGTATTGTAAATTTAATGGTAAAATGAGTTGATTTGTTGATGTTTTCATGATATAATTAACCTGCTTTCGTATTGGATTTTTTTTGCAACTTAATTATACCACGAAAGCAAAAAAGACTCAAACCTTTTTGGAATGAGTCTTTTCTTGTTTATGGGAATGTCTTAATGCGACAGCCCCTTTTTTATGATCAGGCTTTGCCGTCAACAGCCAAAGCCATTTCCAGTATCATTATTACATCCAGCATATCAACTATGCCGTTTCCCACATTTATACTTGCATTTTTTAACAAACTATCGGTGATATTTTGGGTAAATATCCCGCTGTCATTACTGCCGCAGCCGCCACAGCGGCCGATCTCATAACGAATTTTCTTAGGAAACGCTGATTTAAGGATACCAAAAATAATTTTGCGCATTTGCTTAACGGCTCTGTTTGCTATGTTCAGCCTGTTAGGCTTCACATTAGCATGGTCGTGGCTGTGCGCCATAATGAACGCACCTACAAAAAGTTAATATCACAACCGTAACACAAACCGTATTTTAAAAATCAAAAATTTTATGTTTTGGGACAAACTTTCCCTTATACATTTATAATACCACCGCAGCGGGTTTTGTGCAACTGTCAGTTTCGCAACTTAAAATTACGAAACTGACAGTCCGCATATCTGTCGCAGGCTTGTTTTTAAGGTTTCTGTATGATATACTTATAATTAGCAAAGTATATCATTTCGGGCGGGAAAAATATGAAAAAAACAAAAAAAGAAAGAACAAAATTCTATAAAGGCACTGCCGGCGATTATGCAAGAATAAGCGTAATTGTCTTTTCGCTGCTGCTTGTTGTATTTATGAATATAAGCCTTATTTTCAGTGTCATGTCGGCGCAGACCGAAGAAATAGGCCGCATACAGCTTGACAGGATAAGGGGTGATCTGGAACGTACCACAGCAGATGCCGAACGTATAGTTATGCGTACTGCTATAGGGTCGGAACAACTTGTAAATTCCGGCGAAAGTTTTGACAAACTCGAAAAGTATATAATCGACCAAAAAAACGCTCAGACAGACGCTACGGACGGCACTTGCACCAATATTTACATTGCGGGCAAGGATTGGCAGATAATACCCGGTTTTGACGCTCCCGCCGACTTTCACGCCACCGAAAGAGTATGGTACATAGGGGCGCAGGAACGTGCAGGGGAAATATTCATCACCGAACCCTATATAGATATTGTAAGCGGCGATATGTGTTTTACTGTATCTACAATGCTTTCCGACAACGAAACGGTCATTGCCGCAGACTATAACTTTTCAAACCTGCAGGAAAGTATAGCGCAGATGACAGAGGGTACGGACAGGACTGCCCTTATTGTAACAAAAAAAGGGATGATAGTCGGCTATACCGATATGTCCTATGTCGGTCAGAATCTTACCTCCAGACTTTCCGAATATACCGAGGTCTTTGAAAGGGTCATTGCATCAAAGGAACACCCCAGTTTTACCGTAAAACTTAACGGCAGCCGTCAGACCATATTCAGCAGCGAGACCGCCAACGGCTGGTACATGATACTGTGTGTTGACAACTGGGCACTTTACCGCGACGGCTACAGGCAGATGATAATAAATACCGTCATAAACCTTTTGATGGTAATAGCCATTGTTTTCTTTTATCTGATAGGTGTACACAACCGTATAAAAGCGGAAAAAGCACTGGAAGTAAAGGAAGAATTTTTATCCGGACTTTCGGGTGAACTGCGCGAGCCCCTCAACCGCGTACTGAAAAAATGCGATATAATGCTGTCTACCCACGAGGGTACTCCCGATGATGTTACCGATATAAAAGAATCGGGCATACAGCTTTCCGAGATGTTTGACAACCTGTTTTCGTTTTCCTCCATCGTTTCAAAAGAAAACGAACAGCAGACGCAAAAAAAGCAGATAGACCTGCCCCGTGCAAGCAAACTTGCAAGAAACGGTGTTGTACTTGTACTTGTGCTTGCGCTGATAAGCGCGCAGATAATATGCATAAACTCCACCCGCGGCTGGGGCGACAGCAAAATGCTCAACGAGACCGAGAACTACGAAAACCAGCTTACCCAGTGGATAACCAAACAGCAGAGTATCCTGAGTATGTTCACAAATATCATCTCCGAGCACCCCGAGCTTCTGGATGATTACGACAGTGCGGTAAAATGGCTTGACGGCATTGTAAAAAACTACTCCGAGATCTCTGTCTGCTATATGGCCAATCCCTACAGGGAGCACACGGTAATGATGAACAACGGTTGGCAGCCCGATGACAGCTGGAAAGTAGAGGACCGTCAATGGTATAAGGATACCGAGATGTCGGACAGCGGCTCAAGTATTTCGGTACCGTATTATGATGAGCAGACGGGAAATTACTGTATAACGATATCACAGGTAGTCTACGGTAAAAACGGCGAATTTTTGGGTATATTCGGTATAGATTTCTTTATGGACAAGCTGATAAATGTGCTTGGCGAAAGCTACACTCCCACGGGTTATGCCTTTCTTGTAGACTCGGCCGGCATTATCATCACTCACCCCAACCCCGATTATCCGATGTCGCAAAACAGTACCACAAGTATCGAAGATACCGATTACACCAATGCTTACCACAACGAAAACAGCACTGTTATCAAGGATTACAACGGCCATATAATGACCTGCATGGCAAAGAAAAACACACTTTCAGGCTTTACGGTAATGGTAGTGAACCGTTGGTGGAGCATTTATGCTAACAGCGTTATTTTTTCGGTGCTTTTCCTGTTTTTATTCGGCCTTTGTATTTTAGCGGTAACGGCACTTATAAACAGACTTATACGCTGGCAGCAGGATGCCAACCGCAAACTGAGCGAAGCGGCAGAAAAGGCACTGTCTGCGGAAAAGGCACAGTCACAGTTTATGGCACAGATGAGCCACGAGATAAGAACGCCCATCAATGCCGTTCTGGGACTTAACGAAATGATACAGCGTGAATGTGACGACAAGGAGATACTTGACTATTCCGACAATATAAAACGTGCAGGCAACACGCTTTTGACCCTTATAAACAGTATACTTGATTTTTCTAAAATGGAAAGCGGCAAAATGGAGATAATACAGGCGCGTTATGAAACAGTGGAATTTATTGATGATGTCGTCTATATGATAAGCGAACGTGCCGCAAAGAAAGGGCTTGAATTTATCACACAAATTGACCGCACCCTGCCCAAAACACTTTACGGCGATGATCTGCGCATAAAACAGATAGTAATGAATATACTGACAAACGCTGTCAAATACACCCACAGCGGCAGTGTTACCTTACAGATGGGCGGTCATTATTTTGATGACGAGACCTATGCCCTTGCAGTCAGCGTAAAAGATACGGGCATCGGCATAAAAGAAGAAGATATCTCCGGACTTTTTCAGTCGTTCAAGCGTCTTGACGAAGAAAAAAACCGCAATATCGAGGGTACCGGACTTGGCATCGTAATTGTGCAAAGGCTTTTGAACATGATGGACAGCGGGCTTGAAGTTGAAAGCGAATACGGCAAAGGCTCGGTATTTCACTTTACGCTTTTACAGAAGGTCATTGACAAAACGCCTATCGGAGAGTATTCGGGTCACGAGACCAAACATAAAGACGAAGAAACGTATCAACCCCTGCTCACGCAAAATGCTGATATTCTTGTGGTGGATGACAACGATATGAATTTAAAGGTCGCCTCGGGTCTTATGAAACGCTGCGGTATCGTTCCCGACACGGCGGACAGCGGTGATATGTGTATTGAAATGGTACAGAAAAAACATTATGATATTATTTTTCTTGATCACATGATGCCCGTCAAAAACGGCATCGAGACCCTGCACGAAATGCAAAACAGCACTGTCCTGCCTGCCGACACGGTCGTAGTTGCCCTTACGGCAAATGCCATTGCAGGTGCAAAGGAGACATATATAAACGAGGGCTTTAACGACTATCTTTCAAAGCCGATAGAAGTAAAAAAGCTTGAAAAAATGCTTGAAAAGTATCTTCCAAAAAACAAAATAGCAAAGCCTGCGGAAAACACCGCCAAAGAAAACGTACAGACGGTCTCATCCGGACCGCTGGAACATCTTGCCTCGGTCGGCATAAACACCAAATCGGGGCTTGAATATTCAATGAACAGCGATGAATTCTATTTTGAGATGCTTGAAGCCTTCACCGACGGTGCCGCACAGAAGGAAAAAGAGATCACAGATGATTTTACCGCAAAAAACTGGAAAGATTACCGTACACGGGTACACGCACTCAAAGGTACGGCAAAAATGATAGGTGCCGATATTCTTTCCGAACGCGCGCTTTGGCATGAAAATGCCGCCAAAGACGAAAGAGCGGATGATATAGCGAATGACTTTGAAAAATTTATCGGTCTTTATCAAAAAACAGTAAGGGATATAAAAGAAGTATTTGGGGGTAAGCAATGAAAAAAATTCTTATTGTCGATGACGAAAAAATGGTTTTGATGGTAGCAAAAAAGGTGCTTTCGCAGCATTACGAGACTGTATGCGCCACATCAGGAAAAGAAGCCCTGGAACTTTTTGAAAAAGAAAAGCCGGATATGCTGCTTTCAGACCTTCTCATGCCGGAAATGAGTGGTTTTGAGCTGCACAAACAATTAGAGGAAAAGTACAAGACACACATTCCCGTTATGTTTATGACAGCCGACGAAAGCGGAGAGATAGAGGGAAAGGGCTTTGAATCGGGTGCTGATGATTTTATCCGCAAACCCTTCCATTCGGATGTGCTTTTAAAAAGGGTCGAAAACATTTTAAGCAACATAGAGCGTATATCAAACCTTACCGCAGAAGCGACTATTGACAATCTTACAGGCTTTTACAACAAAGCCTGTATCACGGCAAAGCTCAGCAAAATATGCGAAAGCGAAGTCGGTACCCTTATGGTGATAGATCTTGACAGCTTTAAACTTGTAAATGATATTTACGGTCACGATATGGGTGATAAACTGCTTGATTCTTTTTCGGATGTTATAAGAAACAATACCCGCAGTGAAGATATTATAGGCAGGATAGGCGGCGATGAATTTGTTGCTTTCTGCGGCGGCATTATTGAAGAAAATGCCGTTGCGGGCATTGTAAGACGGATAAACGACCAGCTTGTCGCAGCAGCCAAAAGTCTTATGGGCGATAATATGAATATACCTATCGGTGTTTCGGCAGGTGCCGTATTTGTGCCCAAACAGGGCAGAGACTACGCCGAGCTTTTCAATATGGCGGATAAGGCACTTTACTTCGTCAAGCAAAACGAGAAGCACGGCTACTCCATTTATGCACAAAAATACGACGGCATATCCGATGATGAAGAAACCGAAGCCCAGGCATTTCACCGCCTTAGCCTTGTAATGGAAGAAAGAAACATATCCGATGCCGCATTTTGGCTCGGACAGGACGCCTTTGCCCATGTTTACCGTTTTATGATGCGTTATATACAAAGTTACCGCGGCATTGCATATAAGGCCTTTTTTACGGTAACGCCACGCGATAAGGATGTAAACGGTGCAGAGCTCGCCGCTGCGATGGAACAGTTTGGAATGATACTTAACAAATCTCTGCGCAAAAGCGATATTATGATGCAAAGCGGCTATAACCGTTATTTTCTGCTGCTGCCCGAAATAACGGATAAATACATAGAAAAAGTCATATCCCGTGTGCTTGAACAATGGTCTGTCACCGAATATGCAAAAAAAGCCGATATAAGCTATCTTACCGAAGGTATTTACGCCGAGGACCTTGACGAAAGGGAAAGGCGAAGAACACACTGAAAAAGGGGCTGTCGCAAATAGCAAAAATTTAACGCTATTTGCGGCAGCCCCTTGTTTTACTCTTTTTCGCTGTAAATCGGGATAAAGACGTCTTTTGTTTTTTCCTTTTTAAAATCGCTTGCGTATTTTTTTGCTGCCTGATAGAAAGCGCTCTGTGACTGAACAGGTTCTTTGCCGCGCTTGTCTATACGTTTGTAGCGTATCTTATCGGCTTGTTGTATCCTTGTTTTTACGCTGTCTTTAAGCGTGATGTTAAGTATCTTTTTTATCTTTTCGCAAAGTTTGTCGTCCGATATTTCAAAAGCAACTTCCACGCGGCGGTCAAGGTTTCTCGGCATCCAGTCGGCAGAAGCAAGCCATATAGTCGGCGAGCCTGCGTTTTCAAAATAGTATATTCGGCTGTGTTCCAAAAATCTTCCTACAATGCTTATAACGGTTATGTTGTCGCTTACTCCCGGCACACCCGAACGCAGGCAGCATATGCCGCGTACAATAAGCGTTATCTTTACGCCCGCCTGTGAAGCTTCGTATAAAAGGTCGATTATTTTTACATCAACAAGAGAATTCATTTTGGCGATTATTTTTGCGGGGCGTCCTTTTTTTGCGTTTTCCGTTTCGCGTTTTATGGCGGATGCAAACATCTGCCTTAAACCTGTCGGAGCAACAGCTATGCGGCTGTGGTCGGTCTCTTTTGAATAGCCCGTAAGTACGTTAAAAAGCGCCGAAACATCCCTGCCATAGCTTTCTTTTGCGGTCATAAGGCCAAGGTCTGTATAGGTCTTGGCGGTCTTGTCGTTGTAGTTGCCTGTGCCAAGGTGAACATAACGGCGGATGCCGTCCTCTTCCTGTCTTACAACAAGACAAAGCTTGCAGTGAGTCTTGAGTCCAACAAGGCCGTAAATAACATGGCATCCCGCTTTTTCAAGAGTCCTTGCCCAAATGATATTGTTTTCCTCGTCAAATCGTGCTTTCAATTCCACAAGTACGGTTACCTGCTTGCCGTTTTCCGCAGCCTGGATAAGCGCGTGGATGATAGGCGAATTACCCGAAACACGGTATAATGTCTGCTTTATAGCCAATACATTCGGGTCGGATGCCGCTTGTTTTACAAAATCCACCACAGCGTCAAAACTGTCGTAGGGGTGGTGCAGAAGAATATCTCCCTCACGGATAACATCAAAAATATTCCTGTCCTCAAATTCGGGGCGGGGAATAGGCGGCATGGGCGCATCCGAAAGCTCTGCGGGCGCTTCAACACCCGCTATGGCAAAGCACACGGTCAGATCAAGAGGACCGTTTACCCTGTAAATGCTTTCGTTGTCTGCGTGCAATTCTTTCTTTAAAAAATTAAAACTTTTATCGCTTATATCCTTTTCGACTTCAAGCCGAACGGGCTGACCGCGGCGGCGTTGTTTTACGCTTTCTTCTATCTCGCTTAAAAGATCGTGTGCATCCTCCTCGTCAAACTCAAGGTCGCCGTTTCTGATTATGCGGAAACAAGCACAGTTAAGCACATCATAGCCCTTGAAAAGTTTTCCTATATGCTTGCGGATAATGTCTTCAAGCAGGATATAGCGGTTTCCCGACGGCAGTCTGAATATGCGGCTTACGACCCCGGGCACCTGCACAAAGGCAAAAAATTCTTCGCTTTCGCCGCCTATCTCCACAATAAAGTTAAGACTTTTGCCCGCAACAAGAGGGAAAGGCCGGCTTTGGTCTATTGCCATAGGTGTGATTATCGGGAAGAGGGTAGTCCTGAAATAGGTTTTTACATAATCGGCCTCTTCATCTGTCAGGTCTTTGTATTTTACTATCTGTATGCCGTTTTGTTCAAGCTGCGGCATAAGCTGTCGGTTAAGGCAGTTGTACTGCTGCGACATCATGTCGTGTACAGCCTCCGAGATGGCTTTAAGCTGATCTTTCGGGGGCAATCCCGCGGGGTCAGGTCTGTTTCTGCCTGCTTCGTGCTGTTCGGTCAGACCTGCAACGCGCACCATAAAAAACTCGTCCATATTGGAAGCCGTTATTGCCAAAAACTTAAATCTTTCAAGTATTGGGTTTGTCTTGTCAAGCGCTTCTTCAAGCACTCTGTAGTTAAATTCAAGCCAGCTCAGTTCCCTGTTTATATATAATGACGGTTTCATATCACATCACCCCTTTTTTTCTTAATTCCGCTTCAAGACCGTAAACTTCGCGGAAAAACGGCTCGCACTTCATAAACGACCATTTTTCAAGTTCTATATTTTTATATGTATGGACCGTAATTATAAGACGGTTGCCGCGTATAACGGCCTCGGTCTTTTCAAAACCCTTGGTGTAGCTTTTGTTGATGGAGTTTGCCATTTGCAGTATAACGCAAAGTTTGGCTATAACAACAAGTTCTGCGGTCGAAACACCTTCTATACTGCGCGGCGGTCTGTTGTGATAGAGTGTTATAAGCGCAAGTATGCGGCGCTGTGCATCGTCAATGCCGACTATATTAAGACCGTTTACAATGTTGTAGCTGTGTACATGATGCTGTGTAACATTGACAAATTTGCCGCAGTTTTGCAGTATGCAGGCAAGGTGCAGAAGCAGTCTTTCCTCGCTGCCGAGACCATGGTATTTTTTAAGTTTGTCAAATATCATAAGTGCTGTGCTGCTCACAACATCGGCATGAGCGCTGTTTACAAGAAAGCGTCTGCTTATTTTTTTTGCGGATGTGACCGTAAATTCCTCAAAAAGCTTGTTTATCTCACCGCTTTCCTTGGGGAAAAGTGCATTATACGCTATAGAATCGCTGATACTTGCGTATGGCCGATAAATTTTTTCGGCAGAGGTGTATTTAAAAAGTCTGTTCAGGATTATAACCGCCGAAAGTATAACATCCGCGTTTTCAAGCGGAATATCAAATTTTTCGCTTATCTGCTGCGGGGTCTTGTTTTTTACACTTTTATAAAAAGCATTGAAATTCTGCTTTTTTATGGTATCGGCAGAGCCTTCGCCGCACATTTTGGCGATAATATCCACGTTGCTGCCCGTAAGTACAAAGTTTTCGGGCGAGTGGTCAAGAAATTTCTCTATCTCGTAAAGATAGCCCTCCAGATAATCCTTTATTACGTCCGAATAGTAGAGATTATCAATAAAGCCGTGACTTTCAAACTGCTTGCTGAGCCTGAGTGCACTTGTAAAAATTGTCAGTGTATCTGTTATAACACCGTCTGTAAGCACAGAAAGTCCGATAGTGCCGCCGCCTAAGTGGACTATAAGCGATGAAGCCTTTAATTCGTCCGAAAGAGAGGAATAGACCATTTTGTTTATAAGCATTTTTTCGTGTCTGTTGTCTATAACTTCTATATCTATGCCTGTTTTTATGCGCAGTTGGTCGATAATGTAGGGCATATTTGCGGCCTCGCGCACGGCGGTTGTGGCAATGGCTATCTTTTCGGTCACATTGTACTCATCCATAACACGGCAAAATCCGTTCAGTATCTGTGCCGTTTTTTCCGCACTGTCATAGGTTATCCTGCCTGTCAGAAATGTGTCTTCACCAAGGCTTAATCCGCGGACAAGGGTGTCTATATTGTAAAGCTTTTCCCCTCGTTTTTCGGATATTGTAAGCTTTATATCGTCCGAACCTATGTCTATAACCGCTATTCTTTTTTTCATGGTATCACTTCCTTTTGTGTTCCGATATATCTATTATGATTATATCACATTTTTTTTTGATAATAAACAGTTTTAATTAAAAAAATTTTAATTAAAGCATAATATTGATTTGCTTGCACAAAAACTTTTTTTGAGGTAAGTTAATTGTGTAATTTTCATAAACTTTAAAATTTTTTATTTTGGGTATAGGAAATTATGACATTTTATGTTATTATGAATATGGAGTAATTTTCTTTACTTTTAAGGAGGACAATAATTATGGACTGGTTCAGCATTATCTCCGGCTTGCTTGGCGGCCTTGCGATATTCATTTTCGGTATGAATATGATGAGCGAAGGTATGCAGAAAAGTGCCGGTGAAAAAATGCGTGTAATACTCGGGTTTTTAACAAAAAATCCGCTTATGGCCGTACTTGCGGGTACGGTGGTAACTGCTGTTTTGCAGTCGAGCGCCGCAACTACCGTAATGGTAATAGGTTTTGTATCTGCGGGGCTTATGACTTTGCCGCAGGCCATCTGTGTAGTTATCGGTGCCAATATAGGTACGACCATCACAGGTCAGATCATCGCTTTTGATATTGAGGATCTGGTGTGGCCGATCATAGTTGTCGGTTTTGCAATGTACTTTTTTGCAAAGAAAGAACTGTATAAAAACATAGGCGAAACAATATTTGCCTTTGGTCTTTTGTTTTTGGGCATAATCGACATGAGCGGTGTTATGAAGCCCTTGGCGGCAAGTCCGTCATTTACAAATATGATTGCAAAAGTGGCTGATACACCTATTCTGGGCGCTTTGACGGGTCTTGTGATGACCCTTATCATCCAGTCATCGTCCGCTGTTGTGGCTATCATACAAAATTTTGCAAAAACGCCTGTGACGGATACATCGGTAAGTATTATAGGTTTGCAGGGCGCTATACCCATTATTTTCGGCACAAATATAGGTGCGACCCTGCCGTCTTTGATAGCGGGTATGGGCAAAGGAAAGGGCAAGGATGCCAAAAAGACCGCTCTTTCAAACCTTGTGTTCAACGTGTCGCTGACGTTATTGTTCATGTTTGTGATACCGCTTTTTTGTCGGTTTGTACGGTTTATATCCCCATCGGGAGCGACCTTGGATGATGTGAGCGTTATCTCGCGTCAGATAGCCAATGCACACTCGACATTCAATATTGTCGGTGCCGTTATCTGGCTTCCTCTTGTGGGCGTTATGATAAAGCTCCTTGATAAAATGGTACGCGGCAGCGATGATGTCATTGACGAGAGCACACCCAAGTATCTTGATGAAAAAATACTGGAACAGCCCGTATTTGCCATGCACCTTTGCGTGAACGAGCTGACCAGAACGGCGGAGTTTGCACAAAGTATGATCGACCATGCACGCGCGGCCGTTATGAATAAAACACAGGAAGATATCGACGAGGTAGACAGACTTGAAGAGGTGGTAGACAAGCTTCAGGATGCCATAGTAAGATATATTTCAACTATTTCCACACAGACAAGTCTTACCGAGCAGCAGGCAGTAAGAGTGGCAAGCCTTATGCACGTTGCAAACGATGTTGAGCACGTAGGCGACCGCTGTGTTGATATAATAAAAGTCGTGCGCACTATGATAAAGAAGGGATACGATTTTTCCGAAGAAGCGCATGAGGAGATAGACAGCAGTTTCGATATTGTAAAAGAAATGCTTGAAAATGCCATGAAAGCGCTTGAAAGCGAGGATAAGAAACTTGCAAATATGGTGCTTGAAGACGAAGACAAGATAGACGATCTTGAGGCAAGACTCAGAAAACGTCACATGAAGCGTCTTAAAAAGAAAAAATGTGCTCCCAATCTTTCGGTAGTATACACCGAGATACTGCATAATATAGAACGTATTGGCGACCACTGCAAAAACATTGCAGAGGCTGTTATTGGAGATGAGGGTTAATGAAAAGAATTATAGCTTTGGCTGCTTTAACCGCGGTTTTGTGCGGATGCAGCCAGGTAAATGAAGCAATAATGAATACGGCGGCGGGCGTGAACGAAGCGTCCGAGAAAGTGCAGGGCGGCGCAGATGCTGCTCTTTCGTCACAGACCGCAGAGGAGAGTCCTACCGAGGAAACGACATTTTATATTGATACACCTGAGGTAAAGTTATCCATGAACGGATATACATATTCGGCCGATGGCACAGTGACCGCACCCGATGGAACGGTATCCGTGCCCGATCAAAATGCGGCAGCGGAACAGTTTAAGGCCGATTATGAAAAGTTCAAGCAAAATACAAGCAAAGAGGCGCAAATGCGGGAGGTCGAACGCATAAAGCAGCAGGATCCAAGCTATCAGCAGGCTATGAAAGAACAGCAGATGATAGACCATGCCAAACAGACCGAAAAGAATTTGGAAGATATAGCCGCTGCAAGTCAGGTCATGGGAAATTAAAGATAATAAAGGAGAATAAGATAATAAAATGAAAAAATTATTATTTGCGGCTGTTTTTATCAAACTGATACTTGCGGCAGGCTGCTTTTTGCTTTTAAGCGGCTGCTCATCATCGGAAAACAGTACAGCAACGGAAGAACAAACAGGCGAAGCGATAGTAAATGATGCAAATAGCGTATCGCACGCGGGAGCAGCACCGAATACGGTAAATCCGGGGGCAACAAGTTCTATGGTAAAAGAGCAGGTACAGCAGGAACAGGATGTTGTGCATAATGCGGAAAGCTATATTTTTGATGAAAATTAAAATATAAATAAAATACAATAAAATACAATAAAACAAAAAGGAGGCAGGGGTCATGAAAAAAATAGGTTTTTTAACAAGCGGCGGTGACTGTCAGGGACTTAATGCGACAATGAGGGGTGTTGCAAAGCACCTGTTTGAGCATTACGGTTCGGCAGAGTTAAAGGTCTATGGCTTTAAAGATGGTTACAAGGGCCTTATCAACAACGAGTATGATGTGCTTACATCAAGTGATTTTTCGGGTATTCTTAATCTCGGAGGAACTATTCTGGGTACATCGCGCGTACCTTTTAAAGAACTGAAAAACGAAGAGGGTATGCCGCGTGTGAAAAAGATGAAAGAGACCTATAATCTTTTAGGGCTTGACTGTCTTGTGGTGCTTGGCGGCAACGGAACACACAAAACGGCAAATCTTTTAAGCGAAGAGGGTCTTAATGTCGTTACCCTGCCAAAGACGATAGATAACGATATCTGGGGTACGGATATGACATTCGGTTTCCATTCGGCACTCGGTGTTGCAACGGATGTTATAGACAGACTGCACTCCACAGCCACAAGCCACAGCAGAATTTTTATTGTTGAGGTAATGGGTCACAAGGCGGGCTGGCTTACGCTTTATGCAGGCGTAGCGGGCGGCGTTGAGGTCATTCTTCTGCCCGAGATACCTTATGATATCGACAAGGTGGTAGAGGTGCTTGAAGCGCGCAGACAGGCCAAAAAGAAATTCTCTATCTTAGCTGTTGCCGAGGGTGCAATATCCAAGGAAGAAGCTAAAATGAGCAAAAAAGAATTCCGTCAGGCGCGAGAGAATATGAAGTATTCAAATATTTCTTACCGCATAGCGGATGAGATAGCGGCACGCAGCGACCTTGAAGTGCGTGTTACCATTCCGGGTCATGTACAGCGCGGCGGCGACCCGTCGGCGTATGACCGCGTGCTTTCCACAAGGCTTGGCGCAAAGGCTGCGGAACTTATAATAAACAAACAATACGGCTATATGGCAGCGCTTAAAGATAATCAAATTGTGCCTGTACCGCTTAGCGAGGTGGCAGGCAAATTAAAGACCGTACCGCTTGACAGCGAGGTCATTACAGCCGCAAGAGAGATAGGCATATCTTTCGGCGACTGATATTTCTATTCAAAACAGGGAGGAAACAATAATGCAGGTGATAGCTGTTGATGCAATGGGCGGTGACAATGCCCCTGCGGAAATAGTACTGGGCGCAGTAAACGCATCCAAAGAGGTGAATTATAAAATTGCGCTTGTAGGCAAAGAGGATGTAGTCAAGGCAGAGCTTGATAAATACAAATATGACAGCGATAAAATTTTTGTTGTAAATGCGGATGAAGTTATAGAAAACTGTGATATGCCGACCATCGCAATAAAGAAAAAGAAAAACTCGTCTATGGTCATAGGCATGAATATGCTTAAAAACGGAGAGGCTGCCGCTTTTGTTTCGGCAGGCAATACGGGTGCGCTTCTTACGGGAGCAACGGTCATTGTCGGCAGGATAAAAGGCGTTGAACGTCCCGCACTCGGTACTATGCTGCCTACGGAAAAGGGCTTTACCCTGCTTATAGATGCAGGCGCGAATGTTGATGCAAAACCAAGCTATCTTGCGCAGTTTGCCACAATGGGATCTATCTACTACGAGAATGTGATAGGTGTCAAAGAGCCTAAGGTCGGTCTTGTAAACATAGGTGCCGAGGAAGAAAAGGGCAATGCGGTCGTGAAAGAAGCCTACGGCCTTTTAAAAGAGAAAAAAGACATCAATTTTATCGGCAATGTGGAAGCAAGAGATATCTCACGCGGCGAAGCCCATGTTATCGTATGCGATGCTTTTGTCGGCAATGTTATCCTTAAACTTATGGAAGGCTTCAGCAAAAGTCTGCTTCGTATAATCAAAAAGGAGCTTATGGCAAGCATTATTTCAAAAATAGGTGCTGTTATAGCTTCGGGCGCCTTCAAGCGTGTAAAGGCATATTTTGAGTATGATGAGGTTGCAGGTGCGCCTTTCCTGGGTCTTAAAGCGCTTGTTGTCAAAGCTCACGGCAGCAGCGATCACAAGGATATCCGCGGGGCTATACTTCAGTGTTCAAAATTTATAGAGGGCGATATAGTGACAAAAATAGCCGAAAAATTACAGCCTGAACCGAAAACAGAATAAAATTTTATAAATTTTTTGAAAAAATTTTCAAAAAACTATTGCTAAATTTTTATTTATATAGTATAGTAACAATGAATAAAGGTTTTGGGTCTTTACCGAAACTGAAAATTATAATTTTAAGGAGGATAACTAAATGGAATTTGATAAGGTAAAAGAAATCGTTGCAGAGCAGCTTAGTATTTCGGAAGATGAGATCACACTTGAGTCTTCTTTCATTGATGACCTTGGTGCTGATTCACTTGACCTTTTCCAGATCATTTCCGAGCTTGAGGAAGAGTATGATATGGAATTTGCAAGCGAAGATACCGAAAATATCAAAACTGTTGGTGATGCTGTAGAATACATCAAAGCAGCAACTAATAAATAAGATATCGGTTTTATGAGCCGTCACTTGTGTGGCGGCTTTTATAGCAAAGGATATTTTTAAATATCCTTTGCTATAACCCTGTGGGGCATGCGCACGACTGCGTACAAGGAATAAAGCCGCTTTGCGGCACGCAGTCGGCGCGGGTAAACGACCAAAGTAAGTTACTTTGGTCGTTTACTATAAAATGATAGGATGAGGGTGGGTCAAAATTTTTGGCAAAGCCTCTTCCTATTATGGAGGATAAAAATGGATAAACTTGAAAAAACTATCGGCTACACCTTTAAAAACAGGGCTTTTCTTGTTACGGCGCTTACACACAGCTCGTATGCGAACGAGAATAAGCACCTTGGGGTGGAGTATAACGAAAGATTGGAGTTTTTGGGAGATGCGGTGCTTGGCTTTATAGTTGGCAGCTATGTATTCAAGCATTTTCCCGAAATACCCGAGGGCGAACTGACAAAACTGCGTGCAAGCGTGGTGTGTGAAACTATGCTCTCAAAAAAATCAAAAGCCATGAATATCGGCGAGTTTATGCGACTTGGCAGGGGCGAAGAAATGACGGGCGGAAGAACTCGTATTTCTATCCTTGCGGATGCGTTTGAAGCTATTATTGGCGCTATCTATATGGACGGCGGTATAGAGCCTGCGGAAAAGTTTATACTTTCACAGCTTGAAAATGAGATAAAAGTAATGCGCACGGGCTTTAAAAGCCTTGACAGCAAGACGAATCTTCAGGAGATAATACAGCAGACAAGCAAGGTGCCGCTTATATATTCCATTATTGACGAAAAAGGCCCTGCACACAATAAAGAATTTTTTGCAAGCGTCAGCCATAACGGCAAAGTCCTTGGCACAGGCAGCGGTTCAAGCAAGAAAGAGGCAGAACAGGCCGCTGCACAGCAGGCAATAGAACATCTTGGCAAATAAGTATAAAAAAACGATATACGGGCAAAATATCTTCATAGATCACTTATGGGTACCTCTAAAAATTCATTTTTTGCATAACTTGATGAATTTTCCAATAGCTGTCACAACTTTTGGCTAAAGCCAAAAGCCACTTGCTGTGCAAGTGTCCGCATCTATCTTTGCGGTTGAATTGTCAAAGTCTCTCAACATAGCTTTTCTGCTATGCTTTCAAGCCTTTTCCTTGCTCTTGGAAAATTCCTCTGCGTTCTGCTTTAAAGTAATTTTTAGAGACCCCCTTATAAAATTACCAAAGGAGATATGACTATGGAGGTATTGAAAGTTTCATCGGCATCACAGCCGAAATCCGTGGCAGGAGCTATTGCAGCTATCGTAAGAACAAACAACGGCGTAGAATTGCAGACTATAGGCGCAGGGGCTGTCAATCAGGCGGTAAAAAGTGTGGCTATCGCAAGGGGATATGTTGCGCCGAACGGCATAGAACTTATATGTGTGCCTGCGTTTTCACAGCTTGATGTGGACGGCGAGATGAAAACAAGCATTAAATTCTGTGTTGAAAAAAGATAAAAAACTAATGACAACCGCTCCCTTTTGTGTTATACTCAAAGTATAATAATACCAAAGGGGGCGTTTTTGGTGATTTTAGACGATTTTAGTTTAAAGGGCAAGGTTGCTGTCGTTACGGGTGCAAACACGGGACTCGGACAAGCAATGTGTGTTGCACTTGCACAGGCGGGTGCGAGTGTCGCAGGTGTTGCAAGGCGCAGCTGCGAGGAGACCGCAGGGCTTATCAATGCCGACGGCGGTACATTTTTTGAGATCATCGCCGATCTTTCTGATACATCAAATGCACAGGTCATACTGGACAAGACAGTTGCAAAATTCGGCAGAGCCGATATCCTTGTCAATAATGCGGGTATGATACTGCGTGAAGATGCTATAAATGTGACCGAAGAGGATTGGAACAGGGTCATTGATCTTAACCTCAATATGGTTTTTATACTGTCTCAGGTTTTTGCAAGACAGTTTGAAAAACAGGGCGAGGGCGGCAAGATCGTCAATGTCTGCTCCATGTTAAGTTATCAGGGCGGCATAAGAGTGCCAGCCTACACGGCAAGCAAATCGGCCGTACTTGGCCTTACGCGTGCATTGGCTAACGAATGGGCAGCAAAGGGGATAAATGTCAATGCCATTGCTCCGGGTTATATGGCAACAAATAACACAAAACAATTAAGAAGTGATGAACAGCGCTCCGAGGCTATACTTGACAGAATACCCGCGGGACGTTGGGGCACACCGCAGGATATGGCGGGAGCGGTCGTCTTTTTATGCTCAAAGGCAGCGGAATATGTTAACGGTTTTACGGTCGCGGTAGACGGCGGCTGGCTGGCAAGATAAAAAGCAATGTAAAAAAGAAAGAAGGTCATTTTTATGGATTTTAAAGAAAAATTTAAAGTATTTACAGACACGGTA
>JAEEGL012637878.1_pt1 | contig 26065 bp, 23 predicted proteins | sample 9134231 | NCBI WGS metagenome assembly JAEEGL01 (sample SAMN16246548, study PRJNA631951) | gut metagenome | biome: gut microbiome; feature: rumen; material: fiber-attached | host: Bos | place: Iran: Karaj | collected 2018-10
CGAGGAAGGGCCGCTTTTCCGCAGAAAACTGAGAGACGGGGAAGGAAAGCTTATCGGTTACGGGCAGGAACTGGAACTGGTCAAGGTGGACTCTGTCCTGATCTGTGTTTCTCAGGGGCCCAAAAACAAGATCATCCTTACAACGCCGGGATTGCGCGGCAACGAAAAAGGACTTCTTATCACGGAAGACGGCATGACGTCAGTAGAGGGCCTTTTTGCCGCAGGAGACGTTGTTTCTGGCGCGAAAAGCATTGTGGCTGCTGTTGCTCAGGCGAAGCAGGTCGCGGAACGGATGGACGCTTACATGATGCGTAACGAGAAAAAAGACTGACGGATAATCTGCAGGGCACTGTGTATAACACAGTTACCGTTTTCTGAGATGAAAACAGGGGCTGTTTCATTTGAAACAGCCCCTGTTTGTGTCGAAACAGCATGTAAAGGGAATTCGCTTTTCACTGAAATGACTGAATCCAGGCGGCGGTTTTGCGCTTTAGTCCCTGTATACTTTCATGGAGTGATATTGTTTGGTGAAGGGGAAAAGGAGAGGAACGGAATCAGAATATTGCTGATATTCGGGATCAAGTCCGTAGGTCTTCTCATGACGCAGTTCCAGCCGCTGAGCGGAGTTGTACATGACGAACGTGATGAGTGCAAGCGCGATAAGAACGATGATCCACTGAGAACCCTGAACTGCACCGATGCCTGAGACGGTGACGCCGACCCAGAAAAGGACTTCGGAGAAGTAGTTTGGGCAGCGTACGTATTTAAACAACCCCGTATCACAGAAACGTTTCGGGTTTATTTTTTTCGCAGCGGATTTCTGTTTGTCTGCAGTGCTCTCTCCGATGATCGCCAGTGCCATGATTATAATTCCAAGCCATGCGAAAAGATTATCGTTGGAACGGTTCATGATTCTGTAAGTGACAGCGGAAGTCTGTGCGGTGTACATCAGCATGGAGTAAGCCCACATCATAGCAGATACCGGGATGGGCATTGCTTTTGTTGAACCCGTGGATTCCAGCGTTTTTTTGTAGGCTGCGTTTTTCAGCTCACGCATAAGGATATATCCGCCGAGACGGAATCCGTAGATCATGAACAGAATGGACATGACGGCAGTTGCGGGAGTGAGACACTGGTTGATCAGGCCGAAAATGAGATGGAATGCGCCGATGCACATGACTGCAAATCCATATCCGACGGACATGAACCAGACGAATTCCTTGAATCCCATGCAGCAACCGGCCGCAGCAACGACTGTGACGCCCCACATGAAAGCCGGCCATACTTTGCCGATATAGGACGGATCAAGATGGAACATTATTTTTTCCCTCCGAAGTACTCTTTGATATATTCAGCGAATGAGGCATCTCCGGTCTCATCCTTGCCGACCAGATCATGGGAAAGCGTCCATTTAGAGAAAAGAATAATGTCTTTTCTGCCGGATTTCTTGATCTTGGGCAAATTGGCCAGAATGGAGAACATCCAGATAGGGGAATCTTTGATGATAACGGGTTTTCCCGCTGCACGGAAGCACATCTTGGCCATCTCTTCGTATGTATATGTTTCTTTGCCGCCGACTTCATAGGTCTTCTTTTCGTCGTTCATGTGATCCACGATGAATGCAGCGAAATCCGGACAGTCGACAACATTTGCCTTGACGCCGTGATATCCTTTCAGAAGCTGCATCTCGCCTTTGTCCACATAAGGCTTAAAGACTTTGGCGATGTCATAGAAATATCCTGTCGGGCGGTAGATGACCCAGTTCATATCCCCCTTAATGATCTCATCTTCCATCATTGCCTTCGCATGAAGCATCGGTACCTTTTCCGCGCCGGGCTCTTTGCATGCGATTACTGAGATGTAGTTGAAGGTCTTGACACCGGCTGCCGCTGCCTCTTTATAGAGGTTCAGGTTTCCCTGATAGTCGATGTCATAAGAAGTGAATTTTGTGGAAGCGGTGGTAAGTCCCATCGTGGTGATGACGACCTCGACGCCGTCGCAAAGTCCCTTCAATGTATCGGGATTGGTGGCATCGATTTTCCGGAACGTGTATTTCCCCTCGAGACCGTTGTTCTCTCTTTCTTTCAGGTCTGCGGCAATGACTTCATGTCCGGATTCAACGAGCACTTTAAGGATCTCGAAGCCAAGGTTGCCGAAAGCACCTGCCAGTAATACTTTCATCGCGTTTTCCTCCTGTATGTAAAATTACAAATCGGCTCATTCTGTCCTGATTTCCGGGTTCAGAAGGGAGCCGATTATGATATTTGCCTGATACCCTTCCGGGACAGAAAAGAAGGAACCATGATGTTTAAGACCAGGGTACCTTCCGCGCTGTTTTTATCATAGCACATCCGAAACAAAATGGCGGATATGAGGTAAAAAAAAAGGAAATCAGCGGCATTTGTGTATGTGTATTCAGTCGTGGAATGCAGTAATATTGAGGCGTGAATTATAATATTATTATGGCATTGCTATAATTGAGAAAAAAACGCAAGAGGCAGCAGTTATGATTAAAAATATGCTTGAAGAATTCCGGAGCATGATGGAGCGGAAAGGGATCGTCAAACTTCCTCAGGATAGGTATTCCAGGATGTACTATCCCAGATTTTTTCATCTGATGGAATTCGACGTTGAGAGGTATGACATTGATGGATTTGGTTCTGCGATGTCGATGCATACCACGACAAAAATGGGCATGGAGCTTCTTACCATTTCTATGTGTCCCGGTAAGGGATGCTGTCTGCCGTACCTGCTTCTTGATACGATGGCGATGGGGAAAAAGCGGTGTTCATTTGTGGAGTTTTATGGTTGCGGATTCGACGGCCTGAATGATAAAGAACTTCGCAGAGTTTGCGAAAAGTATAAAGACCTTACGGATTATGCTGAGAAACCCGGATGGTATATCGCAGAGAGAGAACCTTATTCTCTGATTAAGAGCGGAGAGGCGGAAGAACTGTCTTCGATGGTAAAGGACTCGCTGGATGTTTATCTTGCTTCTATCGGCGATTCGCGCACAGAGCCTGTTTACAGAGATCATCTTGAACTATTTCGTGATCGTATGGTCCGGGAAGGCAATCCATCCAGTAAAACGTTGAATATGCTTCTTGGCAAAGATGGAGCAGAGCGTTTCATGAAGGAGGTCATCATGCCGATTTCTGCTTACTGATTGTGATCAGATATTCACGATTTTAAGACTGTCGAAAACGAAGGAGCGATTATCGCTCCTTCGTTTTTTGATGGTTTGCGCTAATCATTGCTGAAGATCATTTTGGGCAGCAAGGGAAGAATTCCTGTAAGCTGGATCTGTAGTTACTTCGCGGATGATTTTCAGTTCTTTCGGAAGATGTACTTCCTGACATTCATCGGACAATTCGATCTCTGCGAGCGCTTTATCGCTCCAGAAAGGGAAGATGTCGATCTCAAAATACTGATTGTCAAACATGAGACAGTAGCGAGTCTTTCGTATCTGACGTTTGGAAGTATCCGCATTCATCATTAGTTCCAGATATTCGGACTGGGATAGCTTGCGTTCGATCTCAACACGTTTCATTTCACTGACATTACGCTTCGTCGTAAGGTAGTATACGTAATGACCATCGAAACCGCGCTGCCGAACTCGTGTCTCTTCGTCCGGAGCGGACTTCAGATAGGTCTGGATGATCTCAACTTTCTTGCTGTTGGGCAGGGATTCGAGCCATTTCAGGTCCGGATACTCGATGAGATATTTCCGTTCGATCTCAAAGGGAATAGGTTCACCCAAAAATGTCAGCATCTCATGAAGAAGCTTCTTTAGTTTTTCTTCGAAATCCGTGGAATTATCAATCACTCTCAGATGCGGGTGGCCTGTCCAGGCAGCGATCAGTTTGTCGTCAAGCGCTGCAGCTTCTTCAGGTGTTTCTCGGCGGGCGGCATTGTTCGAAGTGGTATATGCTTCCAGCGCACCTTTTGCAGCAGTGACCAGGTGAAATACAGCGTCGTAGTGATCGCGGAGTTCAACTTCACTCATACGGAGTTCTTCTTTCAGTCGGAGGAATTCCAGATCGTTCATGTAGGCGCGGTTGTCCATCGTTCCCCGGTCGCAGACGATAAGGATTTTTTCAGCATTCATCGTGTGGGCTGCCTGTTCAAAGATGCGCTCTTTTTCCAGTTGAAGCTGCATCTGACACCGCTGGTAATCCAGATTGGTACCGCATCCCCAGGGAGTGACACCCCCGCCGATCAGTTCAGTTGCCGTTTCAGGGACGAACAGAACAGTGTAGCCGTATTTGGGCAGATTGTTTGAGATCCAGCTCAACGCCGTCGTCTTCCCGGCACAGGGGCCTCCGGTGAGCACGATTTTCGTGATGGTTTTTTCAGTTAATTTCTCCTTCTCAAAAAAGAGTTCTTCAATCGGAATGTCAAACAGAACAGACAGTTTTCTTAGCATCTCAGTGGTGGGTTTTGAAACTCCGTTTTCCCATTTCGAGATCGCCTTGCTGCTGTTTCCAAGTTTCTTGGCAAGCTCAGTCTGGGTCCAACCTGCGGCTTTGCGGTATCTGTAGAGTCTCTCGCCGAATGCGTAATCGTTCATGGTATATCCTTTCTGTAAGGAGAGAGGGTGGGGTTCCAGTCCCTGATTTCATTATACCTGCAACATAAACGGGTTCAACGGCGTAGTTGGTGAAGATGGGTGGAACTTGATCCTTTATCTGTGAGGATATAGAAAGACGCCCGCACATATGTACGGGCGCTTGGAATCATGGTAATGACCGTCAATTCAGTAGTTCCGTATCGAAGTACTGATCAGGCTTTATTCAGCAGTTTCGGTAACGGCATGAAAATCAGAGAATTCGATTTCTCCGAAGCGGGGAGAATACACAACTTTTGCGTTCGCCTGTCTGTCTGCAAATTCCTTATTTGACATTGCGACTCTTATCAGGTAGCTGGCTTCGTCTGGGTTCGGGTCGATACGCTTGATAATATGGTATCCGTCTGCTGAAGTGATGATTTCAGAGTATTGACCGACTTCGATCTTCTGTGTGGCAGCGTAGAAAGAAGGATCGAAATTGCTGTCGGGACCAAAGGTATAGCCATTGGGATAAGTCGAAAGACCTGGATCTTCAGAAAGTTCATTCATAAGGTCTTCAAAGTTTTCTCCCGAATTAAGCCGTGCAAGGGCTTTCTCACATTTTTCTCTGTTTGCGGCTTTTTCGTCATCTGTTTCGCCCATATCGAAATAGATGTGTTCCGCGCCATAAATGCCGTATTCGTCAGCAAGGGAAAGAAGTTCCTCTTCTTTAATCTGATATGGACTGCGCTCCGAATCATAAAGATAATCATTAAACGCTGAAAGGACCTGATTCATTTCAAGAAACCGCAGATAAGTGTCCTCACTTAATCCGGTAGCTGAGAGCATGCCCTGAAATGCTTCTTCAGAGTCGAAAGATGCTTTATATTCGTCAAGCTGTTCCCTGGCTGTCGCTTTCATCTCATCGGTAAGGGTGAAACCGTTTTCTTCAGCCCAATCCAGCATTACATAGTTTTGAACTACATAATTGCTGACGGTAGAGAGGAAGCCGCTAAACAGGTTTTTTTGGGAAAAAGTCTTTTCGCCATAGACGGGGAGATAGCTTTCCAGAAAACGGTTCACATAGAAGCGGAATTCCCCAGGATAAACGATATGATCGTTTACGGTCATGACCATATCGTTTGAATCCATCAATTTCGTCTGCGGGATCATGTTCCAGATCACCAGAGCGATCAGCGCAGCACATATACCTAGAACCAGATGGAGTACCCATCTGCTGCTGTTGGAAGAAGATTTATATCGGGACATATCACGATAACCTCGAATTCTATTATTTCTTTTTTGACCCAAAACTGTTCCGTTTCAGAATGATATCGGTTTAGATGGTGCGAAACATCGGCTCGGGTCTGCATGAAACTTGCCTGATTATTTTACATCATTTATTGTTTGCCTTCCAACACTTAATTAGCACTCTGACTTGATTATTGGGGTGGGAAATCCTCCTAAGAGATGATCCAAGTCGAAATCTTTAGTGAAAGACATTGATTTCCTGTGATATATTTAATTTAGAATCAATCGGCTTAACATCGTATCAGGAATTATCGTTGGAGAGTTTTATGTCAGATCTGGAAAGAGCAAAAGTATTATTGAATGAAGGAAATTATACCTGTGTTCTCTGCCTGGATGAGATGACGTTTACTAGTGTTGCTAACGGGATCAAACCGCTGAACTGGTGGCTTAGAGACGGATGCAGATTTGAGGGGTTCAGCGCAGCGGATCGTGTTATCGGAAGAGCTGCGGCTTTTCTGTATGTGCTTCTTGGGGTCAAAAAAGTATATGCGGATGTGCTGAGCGATAGTGCTCTTCCTGTATTGGACCGTTTCGGTATCGAATGGTCATATGGGGTAAAAGTCAAAAACATCATGAACAGGACGGGAGACGATCTTTGCCCGATGGAAAAAATCGCTTTGAATTATGATGAGCCCGAAGATGCATACGCTGCATTGAAGGTGAAGATCGCTGAACTGATGGCAGCAAAAACAGTTGAGCAGCAGAAAGGAAGGACAAAAATGGCAATCGGTAAAAATGGAAGCGTATATGTTCCTTATGAAGAAAGAGGCGGGAATGAGAGTATCGTTTATTTCACGAGGGATCTTTCCGCTGCCGGACTGATGAAAGTGTACGACCGGGTGAAAGATGTCATCGGCGGCAAGGTGGCAATTAAAGTCCATACAGGTGAGGAGCACGGTCCCAATATCATACCACCCGTATGGGTCAGGCAGTTTATGGAGAAAGAATCTCCTGATGCCAGGATCATTGAGACAAATACGTATTATGAGTGGGCAAGATATACGACCGAACAGCACAGAAACACACTGAAGATCAACGGATGGACTGATTTCACGGAAGTCGACATCCTCGATGAGGACGGCACAGCCATGCTGCCTGTAAATGGCGGAAAATGGTTCACAGAGATGAGCGTAGGCGATCACCTCCTTTCCTATGACTCGATGATCACATTGACTCACTTCAAAGGCCATTCTCTGGGAGGCTTTGGCGGTTCCAACAAGAATATCGGAATCGGGTGTGCAGACGGCAGAATCGGGAAAAAGATGATCCATACCAACGAAGACGGAATGTGGGGTGTCGTCGAAGAGGAGCTGATGGAAAAGATCACCGAGTCCACGAAATCCGTTATCGACCATTTTGGTAAGAAAGTCGTCTATGTCAATGTGCTCAGGAATATGAGCGTCAGCTGCGACTGCGAGGGCGTCGATGCCGAACCAGTTGTTACACCGAATGTCGGAATACTGGCTTCTGTAGACATACTTGCCGCAGATCAGGCTAGCGTGGATATGGTAGCCGCAATGAAGGAAGAAGATCATCATGCTCTGATGGAGCGTATGAGTTCCCGTCATGGTTTCCGTCAGCTATCCTACATGAAAGAAATCGGAATGGGGAATGACCGTTATATCCTCATCGATGTGGATCATGACGATTCGCGCATCACTGCTGCTGACGCGGTCGAGGGAGTCGTTCCCTTTGAAGGATAAGATCCTGTGAATACATGATAATAAAACAGGTCAGGCATCTGAAAATGCCTGACCTGTTTTCATGTGCTCATATATTCAATGCCCTGAGAAGCAACCTGCAGCAGATTTCAGTAAAGCATCGCAAACAGATTTGCTCCGATTACAGTGATGATTCCGGCAGTGACGATTGACAGTGAACTCATTGCTCCTGCGACTTCGCTTATCTCCATTGCTTTTGATGTTCCGATAGCGTGGGCACTTGTTCCCAGTGCAAGACCTTTGGCAACATCATCGGTAATTCCCAGGAGTTTAAAAATCCCTTCGCAGACTATGCTTCCGAAGATGCCGGTTATGATAATGGTCGTAGCAGTAATTGCAGCTATTCCGCCCATCTCATCGGACAGACTCATTCCTATTGCAGTGGTGATGGACTTCGGCAGGAATGTCACGTACTGTTCATGAGTGAGCCGAAACAGAAAAGAGAGTGCGAAGACCGATCCCATACTGGCAACAGAGCCGACGAATATGCTGATCAGGATCGCTTTGATATTCTTCTTGAGTCTTTCCAGCTGCTGATATAGTGGAACGGCAAGAGAAACTGTGGCTGGTGTGAGGAACCAGCTGATGTACTTTGCACCGGAATAGAACGAATCATAGTCCACATGAAATACGAGCAGAAACGCGCATACCAGAATTATGGAAATGAGCAGGGGATTCAGGATACCCCATTTGAACTTTCTTTTTATGACTGTTCCGATCCAGTAAGCGACGAAGCAAAGGACGGCGCCTGCTGAGGCGGAACCGGCAATGATCTCATTCATTGGCCACGCCCTCCTTTTTGTTTCTGCTGATGATGTGCATCGCAATCTTGCCGGTAACGGCCATCGTTATCATTGTGACGAGCACGATCATGGCAAGTGTCGGAATGAGGATGGGCTTTAACTGCGGCCAGTAGTTGATAAGTCCCGTTGCTGCGGGAATAAACATGACAGGCATAATCGCTATGAGAAATTCCGCAGCGCTGCGGATGCTGTCAAGCGGTATCACGCGTGCAACGAGCAGAATAAACATCAGTATGAGGCCGTAGATACTGCCTGGAATAGGGAGGGGTACCAGTAACTTTATGATTTCTCCAATGCATGTGATCAGCAGGATGATTCCAAATTGCTTGAGATACCTCATAATTTCTCCTAAACATATATTCAGTTGATAATAGACTATATCATTTTTGTACAGGATTCTTCAATGCCGTAATCGTATAATCATTCTGATTGTTTCGGATTTTACAACATTCAAAAAATGCTCTCACATCATCGAGAGAGCATTTCAGTTATGGGTGCATTCTGGAGATGTTACTAATCTTCGGAATAGATACCCAGATCCATAGCGGCATATTTCGGAGCGTCAGGATATTCATGGAAAATCGCTTTGCCTGTAGAGGCCAGACGGGAGCAAAGCGTAAACCCGAAGTTTTCCACAATGTACCCTTCTATATCGTGATAGACCCCGTTCTCATCCTTTCTGCAGTTGATCCGCTCAATCAGCGGTCTGGTATCACTCATAAAGTAATAGCAGGGATATCCGAGCCCGTAACACATTCCAACTTCGAATGCGGTACCGCTGTCCGGTTCAGCACCGTGATAGGGATTGAAATTCGCCAGGACGAAATTGCTGTTTCTGATGTGCTGCTGATCCCTGTCGAAGAAGAAAGCGCTGCGTGAGAAAACGTTTTTAAACGTTTCTTTGTCAGGCCAGGGGAGACCAGGCGCTTCATCGGGGGGAAAGATCCCCTCGAAATTGTATTTCAGCGTCTGTTCCTTCATCCAGTCGCCGTACTCTCTGGCATTGAGGAAGAAGCACTCAAATCCGGCTAGGTATGCGCGCCATTTTCCCGGTTCTACTGGCCAGGTACACTGATCGCGCATGTCTTTCTTGGGGAGCACTCTCTGGCCGCGGTCCTTTGCTTCTTCGTCCAGATCGTACCGGAGCAGTCTGAGGGCTTCGGAGAAGCCTCCTTCCGCTATACGGGACGGGATCATATACATGAGATTGCCCAGAGTGAACGCCTCCCCGGGGCCGTGACCGTTCTCATCCACTACGGAACCGTCTTCCCGGAAGTAGAAATGCGGATATCTGTGTACGTAATCTCTTCTGTCCTGAATAAACGAATAGATCTTTTTCTTCTTTGCGAAGGCAACGCCCATATCAAAGCAAACGGCACCGTCGGGTTCGCCGCCTCTGAAACCGTTTACGTTGGAGATGAGGATATCGCAGTTATCCAGAAAGTCCCGGTCAATATGCTCGTAGTCGGTATACCCGTTTTCAAGATATGTCAGGTCATTTACAAAAGTAAAACCCCATTTCTCTGCTTCTGCTTTCATTGCGTTGATTTGGGCCAGACCGTCCGGTGCATATCTTTCCGGACCGGTATAGTAGATCCTGTAGTCGTACTTATACATCTGTCGGTTCCTTTCCTGTGATGCGGATCAGTACAAAGATGTTGAAAAGAAGTTTCTTATTATATTAAATATGCTTGAAAAAAGAGGAAGCATCAAGTGATAATCTGATGATTTAATTCGGAATTCGATACAGTAAGGAAAAACAGAGTGAAAATGAACTGAAAAACACCCTGCCGGAATCGGCAGGGTATTTGTGATAAACAAGAAAGGATCAGCTCTTTTTGGTGTCGGGACCGCCAAGGCCGGGAAGACCGGATCCTTTTATCTCTTCAAGGAGTTTTCTGCCCTCACCGTGATAATCAGAAACCAGTTCGCTTTCCGCTTTGAAAACCATCGTATAACGGTTTTTCTGATCGTAAGGTTTCCAGACTGGCATAGAGCGTCCGGTGGGATTGTTCGCGTCATAGGCGAACGCCGCCCAGGCGGAACCGCAGGTATCCGAACACGCATATGCCGCCGCTTTATTGGCTGCTGTATAGAGGTAGGGGGCGAGTTCTGCATTATCGAAGAAGAAAGGAACATCCGTACCGTGGATGGCTTTTTGTACGGGATCGGGACTTTCAAAAGCAAACACAGCATTGTAGAACGGTGCTGCACCGTTGCCTTCTTTTGCTTTGGATACGCGGTCCACGAACATCAGCTGGTGCTGATCGTTGAGCATGGCTATGAATTTGTCCGATCCGGTGGATCCTCTTTCCAGCATACTGGTGTAGGTCTTGATGATCCTGTCAGTCTGTTCGGGAGTATATCCGGATTTCTTCAGCATATCGGGAAGCGTCTCGTCCGTGATCTCAAACATCTCGGGATTGAATAGAGCGATCAGGGCCATATCCTGCTTCGTGTAGCAGATGATCAGCGGGATGTCCTTGCAGTATTCGGAACCTTCCGCTCCGTCAAACGGATTGTATTTGATCACATTTCCGTCGAACTCGACGGGGAAGTTCAGATAATTGCCGTTTTCTCTCGTTGCATTCACTTCACGCATCGCTTTGATCAGATCTTCCGGCGGCATTTTCTGGAGATCGTCCAGATTTTCTCTGGTGATGTGAAGATGCTCCAGGAACGCGTCTGTATCAGCCTGACCGTATTTCGGCTCTGCAGCCTGGAAACCGCCGCTCTGAATGATTGCTTTGTGGAATAGTCCTTTGGCAGCGGGCATACCAAGAAGCTGCGCAACCTTTCCGCCGCCTCCGGATTCACCGAAAATAGTGACGTTGTCCGGATCGCCTCCGAACCAGTCGATGTTGTCATGAACCCACTGGAGAGCTGCGACCATGTCCAGATTTCCGATATTGCAGGTATGTGCGTATTTCTCCACACCCAGATGAGTCAGATCCATATAACCGAACAGATTCAGCCTGTGGGATACACTGACCATGACGACGTTGTTTTTCTTCGCCATATTGAATCCGTCCTGATGGGGGCATTCCGGAGTCCCGGCGACATTGCCGCCGCCGTGAAGCCATACCATGACTGGAAGCCGCTGCCCCTTGGTCAAGGAAGGGGTCCAGACATTTAGAGCAAGGCAATCTTCTGACTGAGGGCCTTTGCCCATTTCCATATTGCCGGTGACGAGCTCCTGGTTGATCAGATTGTATTTGGAATTTGCAACTTCCGGGACTTCAATCCTTGGCGTATCCGTCTGCCAGCACTTCAGTGCATACTGCTTTGCATCCACGATCACCGGACTGACATCCGGTGGCTGTGGGGGCATAAAACGCAATTCACCCACAGGCGGTTTGGCATATCTCACGCCGAGGAAACGGTACACACCGTCAAAATAATCCCCGCGGATCTTGCCGTACTTGGTCAACGCAAGAACGTCTCTCATAAGATAATCTCCTTTGCAGGTATTATTATTTTTAGGTTTAGTCCTTAGGGTTCCCGGGTATGCGCGTATGTGTATTCGCTTTATGTAAGATTATTATTTTGTCTCACGGAAAACGGTTGCAAGACTTGCCACATCCTGAAGGCTGGAAGGGACAACGATCTTGGTCGCCTGACCGTCTGCCATCTTTTCGGCTGCTTCCATGGAGCGGATGGAGAGATATTCAGAAGAAGGTCTGGCACTGTTGATCATTTCGATAGCGTTTGCCTGTGCCTGCGCAACGGCGCGGATTGCTTCAGCTTCACCCTGAGCAGTGCGGATGCGTTCCTCACGGTCAGCATCTGCACGGAGGATCGCAGATTCCTTTTCACCTTCTGCACGGGTGATGGCTGCCTGCTTCTCACCTTCAGCGGCGAGGATGACGGCGCGTTTTTCACGCTCTGCCTTCATCTGTTTTTCCATGGCTTCCTGAATGGATTTCGGAGGAGTGATGTTCTGAACTTCGACACGGGTAATGTCGATGCCCCATTTGTTTGTGGCTTCATCCAGAACTTTGATTGTCTCATTGTTGATCTTCTCACGGCTGGTGAGTGTCTCGTCCAATGTCATGGAACCGATGATGTTGCGCAGTGTGGTCGCGCAGAGATTCTCGATAGCTGCGATGGGACGCTCGACACCATAGGTGAGTGCCGGAGGATTGATGACCTTGAAGTAGACGACGGAGTCCACGTTCATGGTAACGTTATCCTTTGTGATAACGGATTGGGGTTCGAAGTCGGCTACCTGCTCCTTCATGGAGATCTTGCGTACGACCTTCTCGATTACGGGGGTCTTCAGATGAAGCCCGGCGTCCCAGGTGGCAGAGTATTTACCAAGCCGCTCTACGACCCACGCATTACCCTGAGGAACGATGCAGAGGCAGGAAATGATGATCGGAAGGACGACCAGGATCAGGATGCCAAGAAAAATGAATACGAATTCCATGTTATTTCTCCTTGTTGCGTTTGATGATATTAAAAATAACACTGAGCATGATAATCAGTGTGAAAATAAAGAAAAAGAAGGGAAGGATTACGAAAAAAGGACCGTCAGAGAATGCGGAGACCATGCTGAACACATTAATGATGACAATAACGAAAAAAACGATCAGGAACGTTACGACTAAATTCGATGCACTCTTGGTTTTATTCTTGACGGACGAATTGGCAGATGCTCGAACAGGAGCAGCGACTGGTACGGCAGCAGAATGGTGAGCACGTGCATGCTCGGCGGCAACCTGACGTACATCACAGTTCTGTTGATGAAGTGAACGTACGGCTTCCGCTTCGCATTGCTTTTCATGGGCAAGCCTGGCGGCTTCTCTGCCGTCCAGTTCCCACGCAGTCATGTTGCGTTCTCTGTCGATCTCTTTTTTGAGCCAGTTATCTCCGGGATCGTACAGCCCGCTGTTTTGATCATGAAGGACCATTGTTTTTTACCTCAACAGATGAAGAGTTGTCCGATATTATTTCGAACAACTTTGTACCTTTTTTTGTATTATATCACTATATCAAAAATATATGTGAGCGATTTGTGTATTTTCTGGAAAGGCGCTGTGAATCATTGTTTGCCGGTATAAGCAGCACAGGCAATTGCAATGTGACGCCGCTTTGAATTACCACCGTTGCGGTGGTAATTCAGTCGTTGTTTCAGTAATATAATAATAGCAATCATCAAAGGAAGACGGTTACGTGACACTTCAGGACAGGACAGCACTCTCATTCTATCGGGAGATCGCCACGCTCAACAAAGAGCATGGTGTGTTTCTGGTACAGCACACCGAAACGAACCGGATCTTTGTCAAGAAGACGCTGACGGTCTATGACCTGGGGATATTCCGTTTTCTGAAGGATTATCCGATTCCCCATACGCCTCGTATTTACGAACTGATCGAGGACGGGAACGTTCTGATCCTGATTGAGGAATATATCGACGGCACTTCACTGGAGGATCTGCTCAACAGCAGAACGGTTCTGACCGAGCAGGAGGCTGTTCATATCACAAGACAGCTCTGTGAGATCCTCCGCTATTTCGAGAGGATCACGCCGCCTATCGTCCACAGGGACATCAAGCCTGCCAATATCATCCTCTCGGACAGGATGGAAGTAACGCTGCTGGATCTGGACGCAGCGAAATGGGTTGATCCGCAGCGGGGGCAGGATACTGTTCTGCTCGGGACATACGGCTATGCAGCTCCTGAACAGTACGGTTTCCGTTCCTCTGATATCAGGACGGATTTGTACGCAGTCGGCGTCGTTCTGAACAGGATGCTGACGGGAGAATTCCCCCAGGTCAGAAGCGCGGAGGGAAGACTCGCGCCTGTGATTGAGAAGTGTACAAGGATCGAGGCTTCGGATCGCTATGCTTCTGCTGACGAACTGATTGATGCGCTGAACGCAGCTCTGCATACAGATGTCGTTTCCGTTCCGGAACCGGAGCATAAGGGGTGGATCGCTTCGTTGCCAGGGATCAGAAGCGGCAAGATCGCGACCCGTGTCTATTCAGCTATAGGTTATATTTTTTTGTTAGGCGGTTGTCTTTCGATGCCCGGGAAAGGAATTGAGCCGGAAGGTGTAGTTTGGGCAAACAGAGTCATATCTTTCTGTTTCTTCATGTCTTTTATCCTGATTTCCGGTAATTATCGCGGTCTTTTGGACGCGTTACGAATTAACAGGATTCAAAATCGCTTTCTGCGCGTTACAGCGATTGTCATTATCGATCTGATGGCAGGTATTGTATGGTTGGAACTGCTCAGAGCGCTGGAAAGTAATTTAGCTTGACAGGTGTTTTATGGAAGAAAAAACAACGACTGAAAAACTGAATGAGATCCTGAAGAAGACGAAGCCGGACGATCTCAATGCCTATTTCGAGCATAATCAGGAGAAACTTGCGGAAGAGCAGCAGCCTTTTGCAACCTATATGCGATCCCGTTTCCGGGAAAAGAAGGTGCGTCAGCAGGACGTCTTCCTTGCAGCAGATATTTCCGAAGGATATGGGTATAAACTCGTGTCGGAAGAAAAAAGGACACGACAGAGGGATGTCATCCTCAGGATATGTCTCGCGGCGAGGTTCGACCTCCAGGAGACCCAGAAGGCGCTTCGTCTTTACGGTATGTCTCCGCTATATCCAAAAGTTGCCCGTGATTGTGTATTCATCATTGCGTTCAATCAGGGTATATCCGACGTGCACGAAGTGGATCGCATGCTTGCCGCATACGGCTTTGAAGCGCTTTATTCCTGTATTTCAACAGAATAATTATATGTGTCGATTTTCCGCTCCGGATGATTCATGTTCTGAATCATCCGAGTTTTTTGTTGAATGCAGTTTTCTGGAAATTCCCACCTGACCGGTGTGAACACCGGTAAACCTGGTTTGATACCATTTATTCGATGGACCGAAATACTGAGTATCCAGAATGATATGAAAAAAACAATTTGCATAGTTTTTCTGAATATTTTCATCCCGCTCCTCGTCGGAGTCATTATTTATCTCTGGATAGATAGGGATGTCTATTTCCTTCGGGTTCTGAAGGATTTGGGACTGATCGGCTCCGGAAGCGAGAGTCTGGGTAAAATCGCAGACCTGATACGGAATTATGGTTGTGATTTGCTATGGGCGTATGCACTGAGTTTTGCCTTACTTCTGACCCTCGCTCCGGACTATATGCAGGCTTTATTTTTTTGCATTGGATTTGAAACCGTAATGGAAGGAATCCAGATTATTCCTTCAGTTTCCGGGACTTTTGATTGGAGAGATCTTCTTCTGGAGTGGGCAGTAAGCATTTCGGTCTTTATGTACTACAAGATGAAAGGAAATGAACATGAGAAAAATAATTAAACTGATTGTTGTTATCTTGGTATTCGTCCTGTTTGCTGCGATGGCGCTTGGAAGCGGTTCGGACAATTCGTCTTCCGGTAGTTCGGCGGGTAGTTCAACTGGAAGTTCATCAAGCAATGTTTCGAAAGTGGAGTATTCATTAGCTGATGAAACGCTTGTGGACAATGACCAGTGTGTGTTCCGTATCGTTGGAGTGAAAGACAAGAATGGCGGGGCTGAATTCACTGTTTACTGCGAGAACAAAACAGAGGACCTCAGTCTGATGTTTGCCGTAGAGGATGCTGTGGTGAACGGATGTGCGATCGATCCGTTCTGGGCCGAAAGTGTTGCGGCAGGGAAGATATCCAACGAGACGATCTCTTTTTCAAAAAATCAGCTGAAGGAATACGAACTCTCATCAGTGGATGAATTCCGTTTCAAACTTCGCGTATATGATGAGAATGATTGGCTGGCGGATAAAATTGTGGAAGAGGTCTTCACGGTTTATCCGACAGGAAAGAACGAAGAAACAGTTGCTTATTTCAGACGATCGGATGAGGAAGCAGATAACATTATTCTTGATCAGGATGGACTGAAGTTTGTTGTGACAGGTACTAATGAGGATTCAATCTGGGGATATACGGTCAAAGGGTATTTTGAGAATGAGACGGAGAACCCGGTTATGTTCAATTGGGAGGACGTTTCTGTAAATGGAATCATGTGCGATCCGTTTTTCGCAACTTCTCTTCCTGCGCATTCCTGCAAATACTCAGATATTTCGTTCTCATCGTCCAGTTTTGAGGAGAACGGGATTGAAAAAGTGGAAGAGATCGAGTTTACCATGAACGTCCATGACCTGACAGATTTCATGAATGATCTGTTCAAAGATACGATAACACTCACTTTCTCAGTTGAGGATTAGCATGAGTACAAAAAAACTGTTTATTTAATCTCATCGCTGTGTTAAAGAAAAATTATAAGAAAGAATTGGAAACTTGCAAATGAATAAAAGAATCGCATCTGAAAGGCGTGATATGCGCCATCGGGTGCGATTTTTTTGAATAATTTTGAGTTCCGTTGCCGATAAAGAATTACGTTTTAGGAAGATTTATGCGTTTCCGAATGATTGTCAGTCCCTATTTGCCATCTCGTAGATCCTGATCATGTCGTCTTTATAAAGAACCTTTGCTGATCCCATGGAACCGCCGCATGCCTCCTCACAGGACAAAGCCATCGCTTTGATCTGATCTTCAGTGACATCAAGTCCGAGTTCATGTAGATTTGTCGGCATTCCGACGGAACGGAAGAATTCTTCCATGGCTTTGACACCCTTCAAAGCGGTTTCTCTGTCTGACATTCCTTCTTCAGGCCTGATATCCATGACATTGACTGCAAGACTGACAAACCGATTTAGGTTGCTGTCCATTACGTAGCGCGCCCAGCTCGGCCACATGGCTGCCAGACCAGCACCGTGCGTCACATCGAACATGCCGCCAAGTTCATGCTCCAGCATGTGGGTGGACCAGTCACTGCCTTTGTTCCCGCAGCCTGTAAGGTTGTTGTGTGACAAAGAGCCCGCCCACATGACCTCAGCGCGGGAGTCGTAGTTTGTGGGATCATCATGCAGGATTTTTGCGTTTTTCATTACGACGCGAAGGAGCGTATGGGCAATGCCGTCTGTGATCTCGGGATTTCCGCCCTGAGTGAAATATCTCTCCAATGTGTGCATCATGATGTCCACGCATCCGGATTCAGTCTGATAGTCGGGAAGGGACGCGGTAAGTTCCGGGTTCATAATGGCGAATTTTGGTCTTGCGAGATCGTCATCATAGGAGCGTTTTGATCCGTTGCGCTCATCGGTAATGACACTTCCGGTGCTCGTTTCGCTTCCTGCGGCAGCTATAGTCAGGATGACGCCGACAGGCGCGCAGGATTTCGCTTTGCGGACTCCGGTGAACAGTTCCCATACATCTTTATCCTGTTCAGCTATGCCGTAAGCGATTGCTTTAGCTGTATCGATGACGGAACCGCCTCCGACAGCAAGCATGAAATCCAGGCGGTCTTCTTTGGCAAGGGTGATGCCTTCATAGACTTTCCCCAGATGGGGATTCGGAACGACTCCGCCGAGTTCCCTGTAATAAAGACCGGCATCATCAAGACTGTTTCTGACTCTTTGAAGAAGACCTGAGCGTTCGGCACTTTTTCCGCCGTAAACAAGCAAAACGCGTGCTCCGCCGAATTCCTGAATGAGATCCGCGACGCGGGATTCTTTTCCCTTACCGAATGCGATTTTGGTGGGCGTGTAGAGATTGAAATTGTAAAACATGGATCTGCCTCCGTGATAGGTTTATTCCTGATCTCAGTTTATCAAACAAATCATTTCGGGAAAAGGAAAATGAGTATGAGGACCGTGATGCCGGTGATGAATGTGCAGTCGGGATAATGTATAATGAATTCGATAATATAGGCATTTGCCGGCAGCAGTTTGTGAGGAACAGATGATTAAAATATTTGTTACAGGAGATATCCATTTCGGCCGGAAATATGAACGGTACCCGAAGATCAGCGCAGAACTGATCGAGGGCCGCTTTCGCTGTCTGGAAAGATGTGTCGAATATGCCGAAAAAGAGGCATGCGATTATTTTGTGATCACCGGCGACCTGTTTGACAGAATCAGCGGTATCGCTGTTCAGGATGTCAGGCGCGTCGTGAATATCCTGGCGGGATTTAACAATACGGTGCTTGTTCTCCCGGGGAATCACGATTACTACAGCGGACAGGAAAAGATATGGAAAGATTTCACGGACGCTATGAGCAAGACGGATCATCATATCCTGCTCCTCTCTGAAATGAGGGAATACCGATTCGGTGATGATTCAGATTCTGTGACATTTTACCCTGCGTTATGCGGGTCGAAGCATTCCGATAAAAACAATCTGGACTGGATCAAAAAGAGCCTGCCCGATGACGCAGCGTATCATGTTGGGATTGCTCATGGCGCGATCGATGGATTGTCACAGGACAGCGAAAACAGATATTTCCGCATGTCTATGAGCGAACTCGAAGCGATCCCAATGGATGTTTGGCTGATCGGGCATACCCATGTGCCTTTTCCGGCCTCTCTGGACGCCGGGAAAGAATCATTTGATTATAGAGTCTTCAATGCCGGAACACCGGAACAATTGGATCTGAGCAATAATACATCCGGCCAGTGTTTTGTGATTTCACTGGAAAAGAAAGACGGCAAAACAACAGTCGGCGCACACCGTTTCGACAGCGGTTTTATCAGATATGAAGACCTTGAAACGGTCATCGGGAGCGAATCATTGCAAGAAACTCTGGAATCCGTGCTCGGGAAGATGCCGAAAGAAACTGTCGTTCGTCTCAGGGTCAGCGGCACGGTGTCGGAAGCAGATTACACAGACAGGTTTCAGATCTATGAACGTTATCAGGAACGGCTGCTGGATTTGGAGGTCGTGGATGATGGTCTGAGTGAGAGGATCTCCAGAGAGAAAATCCGTTCAGTATTTCCGGAAATCAGTTTCGCTGCGAAGTTCCTTGAAAGACTGGAGAACCCGGCGGAGATCCAGGCTGCTTATCAGCTGATCAGAAGACATCAGGAAATGGAGGACGGCAAATGATCATCAGGAAGCTCGAAAGCGGACAGTTTGCCGGCTTAAGGGGAAGTGAAGTCCGGTTCGAGGGTGGAATGAACCTTCTCATCGGTGAGAACGAAGCAGGGAAATCGACACTGATCGATCTGCTTTATCATCTGTTTTTCACGGATGCAAAACTGGACAGAAGAAGTGACAAAGATTTTATCGAAAGATATTTCCCGAAAGATGTGAGCGGAACTCAGGTCTCGTTTGTGGACGGTGAGGTTCTGTTCGAAACAGAAAACGGCACATATCGTCTTTCAAAGGAATGGGCTTCCGGCAGCGGAGAAGTGAAACTCATGCTGCCGAACAGGCTGACTATTAAGGATCAGGAACAGATCGGAAAGATCCTGTCTGAGATTCTGAACTACGACAGAGGGGTCTATGATGAGATGGTCTTTGCTTCCCAGCGCAGGGAAAAGACGGTGCTCAGCAGTCTCCTCGGCAGAAGTCCCTCCGAGAATATGCGGGATCTTGCTTCTACTCTGACGCTTGCCGTGATGGAGACCGGCGGCATCGATATCGATGGGGCAGAAGCTGAACTCAGGGCAAAGGTGGCTTCTTATGAGGGAAACTGGAACTTTGATGCAGACAGGCCGAAACCATACCGAGGCAGCGGAAACCGCTGGTTAAAAGGCAACGGAAGCATCCTGAATGCGTTTTACAGCAGGGAAAACATCGCGGAAAAACAGAATGAGGTCAAAAAAGCGGAGCTGAAAGCGGAAGAAGAAAGGGATCTGCTTGTCTATGAGAAAGGTGAAGCAGATAAATTGAAGGAACGCAGAAGTAAGTTTCTGAAAGTCCGCGGCAAACTTGATGCTTTGCAGGCAAACCTCCGCCTGAAAAAGATTGCCTTTGAAAACCTGAAGCAATACAGGGAGGCTTATTTACAGTGGCCGTTGATCCTGGAGCAGGTTCAGACAGCGACAGAACTGAAGGAAGAACTGGCTCTTTCTGAAAAAAGAGACCAGTTCAGGGAGATCGGCAAACTGCTTGAGAACAGAAATTCCATTATTGACCAGCGGAATGACCTTGGTATCATCTCTGCAGAAGATATCATGAATGCACAGAAAGCCGAAAGAAACGCCGACCGACTGGAAGCCCAGTTGAGGGGCATGAATCTTACTGCCAGGATACGCCGGTTGGGCGATCAGGAAGTGCTGGTAAGTTCCTCGGTAAACGGGAACCTACTAGAAGGATCCGATGGCGCGTATGATATCTCCGAGGCTGTCGAGATCACTGTCCCCGGAGTCGTCGCTGTGGAATTATCGCCTCGCGGAATCGATGCGGATGAAGTACGGAATGAGTTGTCCTCATGCAGAAAAGTACTGAAAACGATTCTTGAGAAATATTGTGCCGCTTCCACTGAAGAACTCAGGGAGAGAAAAGACAAAGGGGATTCTCTCTCGGCGGAGATCGGACATCTGGATCGGCAGATAGGGTTGTCCCTTGGAGACAGGGACTGGGAGATCCTGTCAGCTGAGGCTGCAGAGATCTCCGATGATATCCGGGATCCGCAGGCAGTGAGGAATGACTTAAAGTCTCGCGGAATGGATCCGGTCGACCCGTATATCTATACACGCGGTGCAAAAATTGAGGATTACAGGAATCAATACGGGGATATCGGAAAACTTGAGGGTATGATCCGGAATACCGAAGAAGAAGTCAGAGATCTTGAGGATAAGACGCTGGATCCGGGCTCCATACCTGAGGAATTCAGCAATGTCGGAGACCCGGAAGTTTTCATCAGAGTTCTTGACGGCAGGATCAAACGGGCGGACGAAAACGTTGAAGTACAGACCCGGAGACTTGCCGAGGCACAGAGCAGTATCGGGGACCGATCCGCGGAAGATTATGCCCAGGAGTATGACGAAGCTGACGCGGTGTTTGTCCGTCTTAAGGATGAATACAGGATGTGGAAACATATCCTTGATGTTTTCCTGCAGGTGAAAGAGGAAGAAAAGGGGAATCCGCTCTCGGATATCGAGGCGCATTTCAGAGAATATCTTTCCGTTCTCACTTCGGATCGACTGACTCTTCGTTCGATTGACGGGGACCTCGGCAGTTCCATTGTCAGCGAGAACAATGTTCTCACCGCCGATATCCTGTCCGAAGGCACGAAGGAGACTGTTGCCCTGGCTTTCCGGCTTTCCGTACTGGAGCATCTGTTTCCCGATGGCGGCTGCGTAGCTGTATTCGACGATCCGTTTACGGAAATGGATCCCAGAAGGACTGATGAAGGATGCAGGCTGCTTCAGCGTTTTGCGGAGAAGAATCAGGTCATCTTCGTAACGTGCGATGAAAAGTACACGGAGATGCTGAATGGTAATTGCATCCGGGTCGACCGTCAATGAGTGAATTCGGTTTACAGTTATTCGGGATGGGAAAGGAAAAGTGTGATGAAGACCGATTGGTATAAGGACGCTGTTGTATATCAGATCTATCCGTTCAGTTTCATGGACTCGGATAACGACGGATGGGGAGATATCCCCGGGATCCTGTCAAAACTGGATTATGTAAGAGACCTTGGCGCGACGGCGATCTGGTTCTCTCCGCTGTACAAATCTCCTGACTACGATTACGGTTACGATATCAGTGATTACATGGATATTGATCCGAAATTCGGAACGATGGAGGATTTCGACAGACTGCTGGAGGAATGCCATAAGAGAAAACTGAAGGTCATTATGGACATGGTGATCAACCACACCTCCACTGAGCATCCTTGGTTCCGGGAGGCGGTTCAGTCACCGGATTCGCCTTACAGAGATTACTACATCATCCGTCCGGGAAAATATGAGGGGGGGAAACTGCTTCCGCCCACCAACTGGGCTTCCACTTTCACAGGCTCCGCATGGGAACGTATCGGTAACACCGATGACTTTTACCTGCATCTCTTCTGTAAAGAACAGGCGGATCTGAACTGGGAGAATCCCGCTGTCCGCGAAGAGATCATCACTGTTCTCAATTTCTGGCTGAAAAAAGGCGTGGACGGTTTCCGCTTTGACGTTTTCAATATGTTTTCCAAAGTCTATCCTCTCAGGGACGACGATGGGAAATCTTTCCAGAAAGGCGCAAAGTTTTTTGTCGACGGACCGAGAATGCACGAATTCCTGAAGGAACTCAATGAGAAAGCCCTGTCTCTCTATGACTGCTATACGGTCGGAGAGTCCTATCATCCTTCGGAAGAAAATGCATACGAATATGTGAAAAGATCCAACAGAGAACTGGATACCATATTCAATTTTGCGCATCTGGATTCGGACAATATCGGCGGGCTGAAATTCTTCAGGAAACCGTTTGACCTGAAGCAGTTCAAAAAAGGTTTGCTGGATCCTCAGAAGACTTATTATGACGAGGGCTGGAACACGCTTGTTTTGGAGAACCATGACAATCCCAGATGCGTAAACCGGTTTGGCATCGATGCAGCCCATTACCGGTATGAAGCGGCGACGATGCTTGCGGTCATCACATACATGGGATTCGGAACGCCGTTTATCTATATGGGTCAGGAGATCGGATGCACGAATGCTGACTTCAGCAGTATCGGCGAGATGAAGGATCCTGTCAGCCATTTCGTATATGATCTGATGCGCGGCTACCATATGCCGAAAGGACTTGCGTTCCGCTTTATCCGTTACGGAGCCAGGGATCATGCGCGTGTTCCGATGGCATGGAATGGCACTGTAAACGGCGGATTTAACGTCGGTCACGATACATGGCAGTGCGTGAATTCAAACTACAAGGAGATCAATGTTGAACGGGACCTGCAGTCTGACCGGTCCGTTTACAGGTTTTATCAGCGGCTCCTGGACTTCCGCAGGAACAGCAGGATCATCCTTCGCGGAACGACCGAGGAGTATGATCACGATCACCGGCAGGTCATCGCTTATGCCCGGAAATATGAAGGAGATAAACTGTTCGTTGTCGGTAATTTCAGCAGGAGGACAGTGAAGTACAAACTGCCCGATGATTATGTTTCTATGCAGGTCCGTTTCGGAAATTATGAAGGGGTAGACAGAGAGGGTGATGTCCTTGCTTTGAAGCCTTATCAGGCTGTCGTCCTCGGATAACAATCGAATAAACTGACATAACGGGTCTGATGATTCGGGAGAGAAGAGTATGGTTACCAGGATTCAGGGTGAGAAGGTTGAGAGATTATTTGCCGGTTGGGACGAGACATTGATCTGGTCCTGCCTTCAGGGCGTCATGGGCAGTCTTTATGGGAATTCGCAGGAAGATCCGGATGCTGCGGCGGCATGTCTGGGGGATTTTGCATTTTTCGCAGGAAATCCGGATAGGGAACTATTGGAATGGATCTGCGGGGAGGCAAATGCGCCGAAACTGCTCGTTCCCGGATCATCAGCATGGTCGGATCTGATGGAGACCACATATGGAAACCGGCTTCTTAAAACAAGACGTTACCGTATCCTTAAAGGCGGTGAGCATTTTGACGTAGAAGCGTTGGAAGCAAACGTCAGGAAATTGCCGGATGAGATGAAGATCGTTCCAATCGGAAAAGATCTGTATGACAAATTGAAAAAAGAATCCTGGAGTGAGGATTTTGTTGCGCAGTTCAATTCATATGAGGAATTTGAGGAGATGGGACTCGGATATGTCGCTCTGCATGACGGAGCGCCTGTATCCGGCGCATCTTCCTACAGCCGTTACCGTGAAGGAATCGAGATCGAAGTCGACACACGTGATGACCACCGCAGGCAAGGTCTTGCGGCTGCCTGTGCTTCCAGATTGATTCTGGAATGCCTGGATCGAGGACTATATCCAAGTTGGGACGCTGCGAGTGAGATTTCTGCCCGATTCGCTGAAAAGCTTGGCTACCACCGCGGCGAGCCGTATGATTGTTTTTTTATGCAGACTCCGGAAGAAACTGTTGTCCGTGAACCGGGTATCCGTGACCTGCGCTTCCTGATTGCGGATATCGATGGAACACTGGTTAATACAGCGCGCAACATGCTGCCGCAGACTGTCCGAATTCTCAGGGACCTTCACAGTCGCGGCGTCCTGATCGGTATTGCTTCTGGGAGACCTGTCGGCGCAGCCCTTCTCAGAGAGATCCGTGAAGGATGGGGATTGGGTTTTGACGTGGACTGTGTTATCGGGATGAACGGAGGACAGATTCTTGACAGGCTGGACGGAACAGAACAGTCTGTATTTCCGCTGGCGCCTGAAACGATCCGTCAGGGCTTGGATCTTCTTGACGCTTCCGGAATTCCGGGTAATCCTTTCGTGTACAGAGGAGAAAATATGATTGCGCGGAAATACGACGACCTTATGCGACTGTCGTGCGAAAGGCATCATGTCAGTTGTAGGATTGTGGAGAATGACTCTGAGTTCTGCGATGAGCCTACAGCTAAACTGCTGTTCCGCCTTGACCGTCAGAAAGATATGCAGAAGCTGGAACGATATCTCCGAAAACATCTACAGGACGGTCTGGCCTTTTTCAAGACTCAGCCGAATCTCATGGAGATGCAGGATCCCAGAGTGAACAAAGGCAGGGCGATGGAGGTCTTTTGCCGGCGTCACGGTATTCCTCTGGACGAGACGATGGCTTTCGGAGATACCACAAATGATAACGAAATGCTGCTTACTGCAGGCTGGAGCGTTTGTCTTGTTCAGGGAAGCGCAGATTCCTTGAGCAGTGCAGATGCCGTCACGGAATTGGATAATGAACATGATGGATTTGGCGATTACTTACTGAAGCATTGGTATAAACCGCGTGGATGGATACTGGACGAAAAATAGAATGATATGTTTTTGAAGGAGGACGGGTGTTCCTGTCCTCCTTTGCTATCCTCAGAGTAATGGAGTTTCGCTTCCCTTGTTTTATGGACAAAGGGTGGTATAATGCTTATCGGTAGAAATTGGGCATTTTTAGCAAAAAAATAGAAAGAGAAGATAGTAACATGACTAAAGTTGATGTTTTTTCCGGGTTTCTCGGAGCCGGAAAGACGACATTGATCAAGAAACTGATCGCGGAAGCATATCAGGGCGAAAAACTGGTTCTTATCGAAAATGAATTCGGTGAGGTTTCCATCGACGGCGGTTTTATGAGAGAAGCCGGTATCGAGGTGACCGAAATGAGCCAGGGCTGCATCTGCTGCAGTCTGGTCGGTGACTTCGCTGAAGCTCTGAAAATGGTATTGGAGACATATGCCCCGGAACGTATCCTTATCGAGCCCTCCGGAGTAGGCAAACTGTCGGATGTCATCCGTGCTGTTCAGGGCGTCGGGAGCGAGGATCTTGTTCTGAACAGTTTCACAGCGCTCGTTGATGCTAAGAAATGCAAAGTGTTCATGAAGAACTTCGGAGAGTTCTACAATGACCAGATAGAACATGCCAGCTGCATCGTCCTTTCAAGAACTGCTGATATCGCTCCTGAAAAACTTCAGGAATGCGTCGCTCTGATCCGTGAGAAGAACCCGACTGCCACCATTGTCACGACCGATTGGAATCAGATCACCGGCGCACAGATTCTGGAAGTTATGGAGCGTAAGAATACGCTTGAAGCGGAACTGGAACGCCTCTCCAAGATGACATTCGAGGATGAGGACGAAGAAGAACACGGGCATCATCACCATCATCACGATGAGGATGAGGATGAAGAGGAACATGAGCATCATCACCATCATCACGATGAGGATGAGGACGAAGAGGAACACAGGCATCATCACCATCATCACGATGAGGATGAGGACGAAGAGGAACAC
>JAEEGL011359795.1_pt1 | contig 26064 bp, 25 predicted proteins | sample 9134231 | NCBI WGS metagenome assembly JAEEGL01 (sample SAMN16246548, study PRJNA631951) | gut metagenome | biome: gut microbiome; feature: rumen; material: fiber-attached | host: Bos | place: Iran: Karaj | collected 2018-10
ATGTAATGGCAAAAGAAAGGGAGTATTTTATACATGGTCAAGTTGATGAAAATGGAAATATATTAATACCTGGCTGTGTAAGAAATGGAATAGATGAAGAGTCTGCAAATAAAATATTTGATGAAATGGCTGAATTTGCAAAATATGCATTTAATAAATCACATGCAGCTGCATATGCTGTTGTTTCATACCAGACAGCATATTTAAAGAGGTATTACCCAGAAGAATTTATGGCAGCAACACTAAATAGCTTTTTAGGAAATTTAGATAAAGTACCAGAATATATTGATGAATGTAAAAGGCTTGGAATAGAGATATTAAAACCAAATATAAACAAGAGCAATACAAGATTTATTGTAGATAATAAAAAAATACGTTTTGGTCTAGGAAGTGTAAAAAATGTTGGAATAGCAGTAGTTGATGCGATTATAGCAGAAAGAGAAAAAAATGGAGAGTTCAAAAGTTTTACAGATTTTTGTGAAAGAGTAAAAGATGAATCTGTAAATAAAAAATGCATAGAATGTTTAATCAAAGCAGGGGCATTTGATGACTTTGAGCAAACAAGAAGTACATTGGTTGCTTCATTTGAAAATATAATAGATACAATAAATGATTCAGATAAAAAAGCAATATCTGGACAAGTAACTATGTTTGATTTAGGTGGAGAAGAAGAGAATCTAGATGATATTAAATATCAATTTACTGTTTTGCCTGAGTATTCAGAAAAAGAGATGTTAAAGTATGAGAAAGAAATGCTTGGGATATATATATCAGGTCATCCGCTAGATAAACTAAGAAAAGAAGTAGAAAATAATTCTACAATTAATACAATGCAAATAATGAAAATGCAAGAAGAAAATGACTTATCAAAAGATGGAGAAAATGTTAAATTTACAGGTATAATATCATCTGTAAAAAAGAAATTTACTAAGAATAATACGAGAATGGCTTTTGTTACTGTCGAAGATTTGTATGGGACTTGTGAAATAATAGTATTTGAAAACTGCTATGTTCAATGTGCACCATATTTAGTAGAAGATAATATTGTTGTAGTAGAAGGAAGACTCAGTGTAAGAGAAGATGAAGAAACAAAAATAGTAGCTAGAACAATTTCGGAATTAAAAGAACACAAAACAAAGAAACTAAATATTAATGTGACAAATTTAGATGAAGAACAAAAGTCAAAGCTAAGAGCTGCAATAAAATTTTTCAGCGGAGATAACAACAATATAATGCTACAAATAGAAAATGGAGAAAAAACAACAGATGCTTGTGGAATATATTTGACAGATGAAATACTTAAGGAATTTGAAGAATTAATTGGACAAGAAAATGTATGCATTCTTGACTAAATTATGACAATATCATATAATATAGTGCAATAAAGGTGGTAGGAAATATGGAAACAGTTGCGAAAAATAGGAGGAATATTATGCAGTATGTATTGATATTATTTTATTTAGTATTGACAGTATCAGGATTAGTGTTTATGAAATTAGGTGGGAATCCTGGGACACTTGCTGTTAAAGATGGAACAATGACATTTGGATTAAGTGTTGTAAGTGGAATAGGGTTTATATGCTATTTGTGTAGTTTTATCTTATTTACAAGAATTGTGGTAATATTTGACTTAAGCTATATTTTTCCAATAGTGACAGGAATAGTGCAAATATTAACATTAATTGCATCAGCAATTGTTTTTAAAGAAAAAATGAGTATACATTCAATAATAGGTGCAGCAATAATTATTTTAGGAATAATACTATTGAATTGGAAAAAATAGGAGGACTTATACATGGACAGAATGAAAACATTTTTGAAGTATTTAATAATATTTATAGCATTTTATTTTTTAACAGATGTATTAATAAGTATTGCATTAGCAAATAATTATAAACCAATGCAAAGTGAAGGAATTAATGCTAATGGATATGACATTACAGTAGAGGATGCAAAAGTAACATCTGTAAGTGGATATATTTCAGGTAAAATTAAGCCTAATGAAAATTCTGAAAAAGATAAATATATGCAAATAGATTTCTTCAGCAAATATGGAAATACATTAGGTAGAAAATATGTAGATATAAGTAGTGTAAAGGATGAAGAGAAGAGCTTTAAAACAAATTTTGAATATGATGATATAGGCTCATATCAGATAAGTACTACAAATGAAGTAGAAAGCTTATCAAAAGTTCAAACAGACATGGTAAGTAAAGGATATTTTGCAATTAATTTAATTGGAATATTAATTGTGTTATATTATGTATTATAATTTCTTTTAGATTATTGATTATATAGTTTATATATTGTAAAAGAAGACATGTATTTAAGTACATGTCTTTTCTTACGTATAAATATAATTTAAATACAATAAAAGTCATTGATATTTTTACAAAATTGTAATATAATTGTAACAAAATTGTAACAATAATAAAAATAAAAGGAGTAGAGTTATGTTATTTCATTTTGGTCAAGATATAGGAATAGATTTAGGGACTGCAACAGTTATTGCTTATGTTAAAGGCAAAGGAATTGTATTAAGAGAACCTTCTGTTGTTGCAGTAAACAGTAATACAGGTGAAGTGCTAGCAGTAGGGCAAGAGGCTAGAAGAATGCTTGGAAGAACTCCTGGATCAATTGTAGCAACAAGACCTTTAAGAGATGGCGTAATTTCTAATTACACAGTTACTGAAAAAATGCTGAAGAATTTTATAACAAAAATATGTGGCAGATATATATTTTCACCTAGGATAATGATATGTATACCTTCACAAGTTACAGAAGTAGAGAAAAAAGCAGTAATAGATGCAGCTTCACAAGCAGGAGCAAGAAGAGTTTATCTAATCGAAGAACCTATAGCTGCGGCAATTGGAGCTGGAATTGATATTTCTAGACCATGTGGAAACATGATAGTAGATATTGGTGGAGGGACAACAGATATAGCTGTAATTTCATTGGGAGGTTCAGTTGTAAGTGCATCATTAAAAGTTGCAGGAGATAAATTTGATGAATATATAGTTAAATATATAAAGAAAAAATACAATATAATTATTGGAGAAAGAACAGCAGAAGAATTAAAAATTAACATAGGTTGTGTTTCTCCAAGAATTCAAGATTTGGAAATGGAAGTTAGAGGAAGAGATTTAAAAGACGGGTTACCAAAAACTATAACAATTACTTCAAGTGAGATGATAGAAGCATTAGAAGAACCTGGAAGGTTAATAGTTGATGCAGTTCATTCTGTACTAGAAAAAACACCACCAGAACTTGCTGCAGATATTAGTGATAAAGGTATATATATGACAGGTGGAGGAGCATTACTTAGTGGATTAGATCAATTGCTTAAAGATCAATTAGGAATAAATGTTATGATAGCACAAGATGCAGAATCATGTGTGGCACTTGGAACAGGAAAAGCATTAGATAATTTGGATGCCTTAGATGGAAAGAAGAGATAATAAATAATTATGAAAAAAGTAAATATAAATAAAGTGGCTTTCTATACTTTACGGTTGTAAAGTGAATCAATATGAAACAAATGCAATGTTGCAAAAATTTGTAGAAGCGGGATATGAAGCTGTGAGTTTTGAAGAAAAAGCAGATATATATGTAATAAATACATGTACAGTAACAAATATGTCTGATAAAAAATCAAGACAAATCATTAGAAGAGCAAAATGTAAAAATAAAAATTCTATTATAGCAGCAGTAGGGTGCTATGCTCAGGTGGCTAAAAAGGATTTAGAGAATATACCAGAAATTGACTTAGTACTTGGTACAAACGAAAAAAACAATATAGTAAAATATATTGAAGAATATATAGAAGAAAAGAAAGATGTTGAAGAAATATCAGACGTGATGAATCAAAAAGAGTTTTTAGATTTTGGAAGTATTACATATACGGAAAAAACAAGAGCTGTAATAAAAGTTCAAGATGGCTGTGACAGATTTTGTTCATATTGCATAATACCATATGCTCGTGGAAGAGTAAGAAGTAGAAGAATAGAAAGTATAGTAAATGAAATAGAAAAAATAGTAAATAAAGGAATAAAAGAAGTTGTAATAACAGGAATTCATGTTGCCTCTTATGGTAAAGATTTTAAAGATGGAACAAGTTTAATTGATTTATTAGAGGCAATAAATCAAATAGATAGGTTAGAACGAATAAGGCTAAGTTCAATAGAACCAACCATAATAACAAAGGAGTTTTTAGAAAGATTAGTTAAGCTAAATAAGGTGTGCGAACATTTTCATTTGTCTTTGCAAAGTGGTTGCGATCAAACCTTAAAAAGAATGAACAGAAGGTATTCTACAAGTGATTTCGAAAAATGTACAGAATTATTAAGAAAAGCTTATCCAAATGTAGCATTAACTACTGATGTAATAGTTGGATTTCCTGGTGAAACAGAAGAAGAATTTAACAAAACATATAACTTTTTAGATAAAATTAAATTTTATCAAATGCATATTTTTAAATATTCACAAAGAAAAGGAACAAAAGCAGCTGAAATGGAAAATCAGGTTTTGCCTCAAATAAAAGAAGAAAGAAGTAAAAAACTAATTAATCTTTCAGAAAAAAATGAAATAGAATTTTTAAATAAATTTATTAATAAAGAATTAAGTGTTCTTTTTGAACAAACTGAAGGAGAATATTGTGTTGGACACACATCAAACTACTTAAGAGTTGGGGTAAAAAACATAAAAGATTTAAAAAGTTTAGAAAACACTATAAGAAATGTTAATGTTCAAAAAATTGAGAAAGATATATTGATTGGAAGCTTAAAATAATGAAAATAATGAATAAATAAATATAAAACGAGCAAAATATAAATAAAATAGTAAAATACAGGAAATAAATATTACAGAAATGTAATGAATTTGTAATGAAAATATAATAATATAATTTTGTAAAAACTATTGCCAAATTATAACAGATGTAGTATAAATATTATAAATTAATAAGAATATATACTGAGGAGGAGAAATAAATGGAGGAAGAATTCAAATTACCAGAAGAAGAGAATAATAATGGAGGAGAATTACCAGCACAAGTAAGTGTATGGTCAAAAATCAAATCATTCTTTTTACAAGAAATAAAAGTTGAACTAACACCAGGACAACAAGCATTTGAGGATAGACTAAATGAGGTGCTACATACAGAAATATCTTTTAAATCATTTAAAGATTTTTTGTTTCAAGAAATTAAATTTTAATGATAGCGTGCAGTAAAAGTATTTTTGTAAGGCATTAAATTATTTGTAAATTAATATTAAGTAAAAAAGATTACTGCAATTGGTAATCTTTTTTTGTTAAAAAGGAGGATAAAATGTCAATAAAAATAGGTATTAATGGCTTTGGAAGAATAGGAAAGTTAACTTTACAAGCAGCTTTAGCCAAAAAAGATGTTGAAATAATTGCAATTAATGATCCATTCATAACTTCAGATTATATGGCATATATGGTAAAGTTTGATTCAATACATGGAAGATTTGAAGGAGATATAGAGGCTGAGGATGGAAAATTAATAGTTAATGGAAGAGAGATAAAAGTATATAATGAAATGGATCCAATTAATGTTCCATGGGGAGAAGATGGAGTAGATTATGTCCTTGAGTGTTCAGGTGTGTTTACAACAATAGAAAAGGCAAATGCACATTTAGAGGCAGGAGCCAAAAAGGTTATAATAAGTGCACCTTCAAAGGATGCACCAATGTTTGTTATGGGTGTAAATGAAGATAAATATGATCCAAGTATGAATGTTATATCAAATGCATCGTGTACTACAAACTGTTTAGCACCACTTGCCAAAGTTATAAATGACAATTTTGGAATTAAGGATGGACTTATGACAACAGTTCACTCAACTACTGCAACACAAAAAACAGTAGATGGTGCTTCTAAAAAAGATTGGAGAGGTGGTAGAGCAGCATCAGCTAATATTATACCATCATCAACAGGTGCAGCAAAAGCTGTTGGAAAAGTAATTCCAGAATTAGATGGAAAATTAACAGGAATGGCATTTAGAGTACCAACAATTGATGTTTCTGTTGTAGATTTAACATGTAATTTAGAAAAATCTGCAACATATGAAGAAATATGTGAAGCAGTAAAAAAAGCTTCTGAAAATGAATTAAAAGGAATACTAGAATACTGTGATGAAGATGTTGTATCATCTGACTTTGTAGGAGATGCAAACACATCAATATTTGATGCAAAAGCTGGAATAGCTTTAACAGATTCTTTTGTAAAATTAGTTGCATGGTATGACAATGAATGGGGATATTCAAACAAATTAGTAGACTTAGCTGTTTATATTGCAGGAGTAGATAATAAATAATATTTATATTTAAAAGCAGGTAGCAATATAATACCTGCTTTATGTATTTAAGGAGGTAATTATGAATAAAAAAACTATTGAACATATGAATGTATTCAATAAAAAGGTTTTAGTTAGATGTGATTTTAATGTGCCACAAGATGATGAAGGTAAAATTACAGACAATAGAAGAATTGTATCTGCACTTCCAACAATAGAGTATTTGATAGAGAATAATGCAAAAGTAATACTATGTTCTCATTTGGGTAGACCAAAAGGTGAGTTTAATGAGAAATATTCTTTAAGACCAGTTGCAGATGAATTAACTAAATTATTAGGAAAAGAAGTAAAACTTGCAAAAGATGTAGTCGGTGAAGATGCAAAGAAACTAGCAAGTGAATTACAACCAGGAGATGTTATGCTACTTGAAAATGTAAGATTCCATAAAGAAGAAGAAGAAAATAATCCTGAATTTGCTAAAGAATTAGCAGATTTGGCAGAGATATATGTAAATGATGCATTTGGAACAGCACATAGAGCACATGCATCAACTGCAGGTGTAGCAAACTATTTACCAGCCATTTCAGGCCTATTAATTGAAAAAGAACTAGAATTCTTAGGAGCAGCATTAGATGATCCTAAAAGACCATTTGTTGCAATCTTAGGTGGCGCAAAAGTTTCTGACAAAATTGGTGTGATAGAGAATTTATTAAATAAAGTAGATACACTTATAATAGGTGGAGCTATGGCATATACCTTTCTTAAAGCAGAAGGAAAACAAATAGGAAATTCACTTTGTGAAGAAGATAAATTAGATTTAGCTAAAGAATTATTCGAAAAAGCAAGAATAAAAGGTGTAAAACTATTATTACCAGTAGATCATATAGTAGCAAAAGAAGCAAGCGAAGATTCTGAAGAAAAAATAGTAACAGAAATTGAAGATGAGTACATGGGATTAGATATTGGACCAAATACCATTAAACTCTATGAAGCTGAATTAGAAAAAGCAAAAACAGTAGTATGGAATGGACCACTTGGAATGTTTGAAATTGAGAAGTTCTCAAATGGAACAATGAGTATTGCAAAAAAATTAGCAAAGATAAAAGCGATAACAATAGTAGGTGGAGGAGATTCTGCAGCAGCAATTGAAAAAGCAGGCTTAGCAGATAAAATTTCACATGTTTCAACAGGTGGAGGAGCATCACTAGAATTCTTAGAAGGAAAGACATTACCAGGAATAGATTGTCTAGAAGATATCTAAAAAGGAGATAAATATGAGAAGAAAAGTAATAGCAGGGAATTGGAAAATGAATAAACTACCTAATGAAGCAATATCATTTATAGAAGAGCTTGCACCTCTTGTAAAGGATACTCAAAATCAAGTAGTTTTATGTGTCCCTTACACAGATTTATTCTATAGTTTGCTATATGTACAAAAAACAAATATAAAAATAGGTGCACAAAATATGCATTGGGAAGAAAAAGGAGCATATACAGGAGAAATATCAGCAGAAATGTTAAAATCCATAGGAGTAGAATATGTTATAATAGGACATTCAGAAAGAAGAGAATATTTTGCAGAAACAGATGAAACTGTAAATAAAAAAGTAAAAAAAGCTATTGAAGTAGGATTAAAACCAATAATATGTGTTGGAGAGTCTTTGGAGCAAAGAGAAGAGGGAAAAACAATTGAAATAGTAACAAAACAAACAAGACTAGCACTAGAAGGCTTAACAGATAAGCAGGTTTCAGAGACTATTATAGCATATGAACCAATATGGGCAATTGGTACGGGAAAGACAGCAACAGCAAAAGATGCAAATAATGCAATACATGAAATAAGAAATGAAATTTTAAAAATATATGGACAAAACACGGCTGAAAGAGTTATAATTCAATATGGCGGAAGTGTTAAATCAACTAATGTAGAAGAATTATTTTCAATGTCAGATATTGATGGAGCATTAGTTGGTGGAGCAAGTTTAGATGCAAAAGAATTTAGCAATATTGTAAATAGCTAAATAGGAGGAATTTATGAATAAGAAAACAACGATGTTAATGATATTGGACGGATTTGGAATAAATGAAAATGAGAAAGCAAATGCAGTTAAAATGGCTCAAATGCCAAATTATGATAAGCTTTTAAAACAAAATCCAAATACAACAATAAGAACAAGTGGAGGAGATGTAGGATTACCAGATGGACAAATGGGTAATTCTGAAGTTGGTCATACAAATATAGGTGCAGGCAGATTAATATATCAAGATTTTACAAGAATAACAAAATCAATTACTGATGGAGATTTTTTTTCAATACCTGAATTAGTAGATGCGATTGAAAATTGTAAAAAACATAATTCAAAATTACATATAATAGGACTTCTTTCAGATGGAGGAGTTCATAGCCATATACGTCATTTATATGCTCTTTTAGAGCTAGCAAAAAGAAGAGATTTTGAAGATGTATATGTACATTGCTTTTTAGATGGTAGAGATACACCACCAGCGTCTGCAGAAGGATATATTACAGAATTAGAAAAGAAAATGCAAGAAAAAGGTGTAGGTAAAATTGCAAGTATATGTGGAAGATTTTATGCAATGGATAGAGATAAAAGATGGGAAAGAGTAAAAATTGCATATGATGCAATTGTAAAAGGAGAAGGCGAAAAAAATAATTCTGCAGTAAAAGCAATTGAAAGCTCATATCAACAAGAAGTATTTGATGAATTTGTAAAACCGGTATTAATAACAAATAACGAGAATGAAGTAACAACAATATCAAAAAATGATTCTGTAATATTCTATGACTTTAGGCCAGATAGAGCAAGAGAAATAACAAGAGCATTAGTAGATAACGATTTTAATGAATTTGAAACAGAAAAATTAGATTTGTACTATGTATGTTTTACAGAATATGATAAAACAATGCCAAATGTTCATGTTGCATTTAAACCACAAGAAATTAATAATACATTTGGTGAGTATATTAGTAAATTAGGATTAACACAACTTAGAATAGCAGAAACAGAAAAATATGCACATGTGACTTTCTTTTTTAATGGTGGAAGAGAGAAGCCTTATGAAAATGAAGATAGAATTTTAATTCCATCACCAAAAGTTGAAACATATGATATGCAACCAGAAATGAGTGCAGAGGAAGTAACAAAAAATGTTGTGGAAGCTATAAAATCTGGAAAATATGATGCAATAATTTTAAACTATGCAAACCCAGACATGGTTGGACATACAGGAAATTTAGAAGCAGCTATAAAAGCATTAGAGTTTATAGATAAATGTATAGGTGAAGTGGTTAGTGCTATAGAGGAAAATCAAGGGTATTTATTAATAACAGCAGATCATGGAAATATTGAACAAATGATAGATTATGTAACGGGAGAACCACATACAGCACATACCACAAATGTTGTACCACTTATATTAATAGGAAAAGAAAATATAAAATTAAAACCAGGAAGACTTTGTGATTTAATCCCAACAATGCTAGAATTAATGGGATTAGATCAACCAGCAGAAATGACAGGAGAGAGCTTGATTGAGAAGGTGTGATGTATTTTGCTAACAACTAATGAAGTTAAAGAAATATATAAAGAAATACAGAAAAAACTGTACTATATGATTCCAGAAAAATGGGGAGAAGTATACCTTTATGCATCAATTACTGAAAAAGCATATGAAGTTCCAGTAGGAGAGATGTATTTTTATTATTTCCCAAAAGGGATACTAAGAAAAAATCCAATAAATGTATATGAAATACCTTCAAAATTTAACATAAATGAAGAACAATACATGAAACTTGTTCGAAATTTATATAATTCAATTAGGAAATTAAGAAATATATATAAAAGAGAGAAACAAGAATTATGGACAAATGTAACAATTTCTATTGAAAAGTATAGATTTAATATTGAATATAACTATACCGAATTAGATAATACAGAGGAGTCAAATTATAAAAGACATATTATTTGGAGATATGAAAGACTTGGAATGGATATAAATTCATTTAGAAAAAATGAAAGAAAAATAATAGAAAAACATTTAATAGATTCTGTTATAGATAATGAAAAGGTAGAAAAGTATTCAGAACCATTGTACAAAAAACCTTTTAAAAATGCATTTAATTATGAACAAACATTATTTGATAGAATAAAGCAAGATGAGGATATTATGAATGAATTGCGAATGGACGGACAAAATATTAGCAACCAGATTTTAGCAAATTTTAAAAAGTAAAGAAACGAAAGGAAGATGAAAAATGAAAGATTACTTAGGAATAGCAAGCGTAAAAGCACTTGAAGTATTAGATTCAAGAGGAAACCCAACAGTACAAGTTGAGGTGGTAACAGAAGGAGGATTTTCAGGAGTTGCAATAGTGCCATCAGGAGCTTCAACTGGAAGTTTTGAAGCAGTTGAGTTAAGAGATAATGATGAAGAGAGATATTTAGGAAAAGGTGTTAAAACAGCAGTAAATAATGTAAATAAAAAAATATCAAAAGCTTTAGAAGGAATGAATGTTTATGATCAAGTACAAATAGATAATACACTTATTGAATTAGATGGAACACCAAATAAAGGAAAATTAGGAGCAAATGCAACACTTGGAGTATCTTTAGCAGTAGCAAAAGCTGCAGCAAATTCATTAGGAATGAGCTTATATAAATACATTGGTGGAGTTAATGCAAAACAGTTACCACTACCAATGATGAATATATTAAATGGCGGAAAACATGCTGAAAACAATGTAAATGTTCAAGAATTTATGATAATGCCTGTTGGAGCTAAAAACTTTGCTGAATGCTTAAGAATGGGAGCAGAAATATATCATAATCTAAAAAAAGTATTAAAAGCAAAAGGGCACGCTGTTGGTGTTGGAGACGAAGGAGGCTTTGCACCAAATTTAGCAAGTGAAGAAGAGGCTTTAGATGTTATTGTAGAAGCTATAAAAAAAGCAGGATATAAACCTGGTAAAGATGTTGTTTTAGCATTAGACGTTGCTTCAACAGAAATGTATGAAGAAGCTAAGAAAAAAGGAAAAGGTGGTTCATATTATTTCTGGAAAACAGATAAAATGCTAACAGCAGACAAAATGATAGATTATTTAGAGGGATTAGTAAAAAAATATCCAATTGCATCAATAGAAGATGGTTTAGCAGAAGAAGATTGGAAGAGTTGGAAAAAGCTAACAGAAAGATTAGGAGATAAAATACAAATTGTCGGTGATGACTTATTTGTAACAAATATAACTAGATTGCAAAAGGGATTAGACAATAAAATAGCAAATAGTATTTTAATAAAACCAAATCAAATAGGAACATTAACAGAGACATTAAATGCAATTGAACTTGCTAAAAAGAATGGATATACAGCTGTTGTATCACATAGATCAGGTGAAACAGAAGACACAACAATAGCAGATATAGCAGTAGCAACAAATGCTGGACAAATTAAAACAGGTGCACCTTGTAGAACAGATAGAGTTGCTAAATACAATAGATTATTAAATATAGAAGCAGAATTAGAAGAAACAGCAATATTCGAAGGGAAAAAAGTATTGAAACAATAAAACAAAATACTAAATAATTAAAAAGTAAAAACAAAAATGGGCGAGCAATGCTCGCCATAACATTGGGGTATAGCCAAGCGGTAAGGCACCTGACTCTGACTCAGGCATTTCCTAGGTTCGAATCCTAGTACCCCAGCCAAAATATAAATAAAAGCAAGACACTTTACTTTTATGTTAACTTATGCTAAAATAAATATGTCGTATGTTTAGTATTCTTATTTGTTTAATAACAATAGGAGGGTATATCATGTTACCAAAAGAAGCATATGAAAAAGCACATAAAGAGTTTCCATTAGCAAAGAGTTATCCAAACAAACCTGAAGATTGCAATCACAATTTTGATTTTGTAGTGTATTGTGATGGCGAGCGGGACATCGTAAGATGTTTTAAATGCGGAATGGAAAAAGAAGTGCGGTGCAGTTTTGACGATGAATATGATTAAAAAAAGACCAGCTTAGCTGGTCTTTTTTGTATTACATCTTATTCTTTTTTCTTCTTTCCATCTGTTAATACTTCTTTCATTGCGCCTAGGCTTCCTAATGCTGAAGTTGCTTCAAATGGAATAAATACTTTATTAGCTTCTCCTTTTGCAACTTCTTCTAATGCTTCTAATGATTTTAATTGAACTAATTTATCATCAGGGTTTGCTTTCTTAATTGCATCATAAACCATTTGAACTTCTTTAGCTTTAGCTTCTGCAACTCTTTCTATAGCTGCAGCTTCACCGGCTGCTTTTCTAATTTTAGCTTCTTTTTCAGCTTCCGCATCAAGTATAGCAGCTTCTTTACGACCTTCAGCTATTGTAATAGCAGATTGTCTTTCGGCTTCTGCTTGAAGAATCATAGCTCTTTTATTTCTTTCTGCATTCATTTGTTTTTCCATTGCATCACGAATGTCTGCAGGTGGGTTGATGTCTTTTATTTCAACACGGTCAATTTTGCATCCCCATTTATCTGTTGCTTCATCAAGTATTGTTCTTAATCTTTGATTAATTGTATCTCTTGAACTAAATGTTTCATCTAAGTCCATTTTACCAACAATATCACGAATTGTTGTTATTGCTAAGTATTCAATACCTTTTTTCAAAGATTGAATTTCATATACAGCCTTTGCAGGATCTGTAATTTGATAGAACACAACAGTGTCAATTGTTATTGTAACATTATCCTTTGTAATAACCCCTTGTGGTGGGATATCCATAGTTTGTTGTTTTAAACTTACAACTGAACGTACATGGTCAAAGAATGGAACTATAATAGTTAGACCTGCGTCTGCTATTTTATGGAATTTTCCTAATCTTTCTATAATGTATACTTCAGCTTGTTTAACAACTTTGATTGATTTAAATGCTATTACTAATATGAAAACAAGTAATACTACTAAAAACCACATAATTATACCTCCTAAAATTTATATAATTTTAATAATAAAAACTAATTATTTGTTGTAACTTTTGCAGGTTTAACGATTAATTTAACACCATCAATTTTTACAACTTCAATTTCTGTACCTTCTTCAATTTTATTTGAATCTTCGCTAATAGCTGTCCAAATTTCTTCACCAACTTTTACTTGGCCGAAAGAAGATGGGGTACTATTCATTTCTTTTGTTACAATACCTTTTTGTCCTATAACAGAAAATGCATTTGTTGCAACAGATTTCTTGTTTTTAGTGATATATTTATCAACAAAAGGCTTTGTTAAGAATAATAATAAACCAGATGAAATTACAAATACTGCTGTTTGAACAACTATATTAGATGTAAAGATACTAACTAACATTGCCAATATAGCTGCGATACCTATCCAGAATATTAAAAAGCCTGCTGTAAATATTTCACCTATAAAGAAAACACCAGCTACAATTAGCCAGAATTGCCACATAACCATAATATCTCCTTATCCGACAAAAATGTCTACTTATTTTTTCCATACATTAATATTATACTATAAAAATGCTTAAAATAAAAGAGGTTTTGAAATATTTTATAACAAAACTTCACAATTATGTAAATCTGTGGTATAATATTATATGTTTAGACAATCTTATTATATAGTTTAGTGAATTAAAAGGAGGATTCTAATATGGCAGCTAGTTTTTGTCTTGAAAAATGGAATCTAGAGAAAGTAATTCTTGATTCAATCTCATCATATGTTAAGATGCGGTTGCTTGAGAAGGAGTGGAAGTGGTATAATGGCAACTATTTAGATAGCGTGTCATATATAATGCTTCCAGAGCATGATAATCACAACAAAGTTGAGGAGGTTATAAGCAATATTTTAAATTTGGACTACATATTGTTAGCAGATCCTAAAGAGCTGTATTCTAGTGTCGATTTTTTAAAACAGTCTGAATACAGTTTGCGACTGATTGAAGAACTGGAAGAACAGAAAAAAGAGTTGTATTTCAAACTGGTTGAAGTCAGACGCGAACTGGATTTGCTGAATGAAAAGAAATTAACAGCCCAATGTGAGCCTAAACTTTTTATTGTTTTAGTCTTGTCAGCTGTAGATGGAATAATCAATAAAAAAGATATCGAACTTCTTAAAAAAATTAATGTTCCTAAGAACAGAAAACTTAATTTTGATCGCTTTATTGAGGCAATTGAAAAAGAGGACAAAGCTGCAATGATTGAAGTGTTGAAGCTTGAGGAGATGAAATATCAGCTTTATTAATTATCTGTGTTGTTTATTATTTTTAATTCAAAAAGCAGTATAACCAATTGGTTATACTGCTTAACTTTTTATTTAAATATATTTTTCAATTTCTTTCCAAGTATTTTCAGTATAAATTTTCTTTTCAGATGAAAATGGAATAAATAATATATCCTTTAATGGGTTTAATATGTTTTGCAATTCTTGTACTCTTGAATCAACTTTACTAGGTGCAATTTTATCTGCTTTGTTGCATAAAACAATACAAGGTAAGTTGTTTTTTATAATATAATCGTACATTAATTTATCATTTGAAGTAGGGTCATGTCTAATATCAATTATAAATACTATTAAATGTATATTATTCCTTTTTGTTAAGTATTCTTCAATAAATTTTCCAACTTTAACTTGTTCATCTTTAGACATTTTACTATATCCATATCCAGGCAAATCAACAAAATAGAATTTATCATCAATATTATAGAAATTAAGTTGTCTTGTTTTTCCAGGTTCACTACTTGTTCTTGCAAGATTTTTTCTATTTATCATAGTGTTTACAAAAGAAGATTTACCAACATTAGATTTACCAACTAAAACAACTTCAGGCAAATTATTATTAGGGTATTGATTGGGTTTAACTGCTGATATTTCAAATTTTGGATTTTTTACTATCATATATTTCTCCTTATTTTTTTGGAACTATTTTTTCTAAACCACCCATATAAGGACGTAATACTTTTGGTACAATTACACTACCATCTGGCTGATAATTGTTTTCTAAAATTGCAATTAACATACGAGGTGGGGCAACAACAGTATTATTTAATGTATGTGCAAAATAGTTACCATCTTCACATTTAATACGAATTCCAAGTCGACGAGATTGTGCATCTGTTAAATTAGAGCAGCTTCCAACTTCAAAATATTTCTTTTGTCTTGGACTCCAAGCTTCAACATCACAGCTTTTAGCTTTTAAATCAGCCAAATCTCCAGAGCAACATTCTAAAGTACGAACAGGAATATCCATGCTTCTAAATAGCTCTACTGTATAACTCCACATTTTATCATACCAAGCCCAGCTATCTTCAGGTTTGCATACAACAATCATTTCTTGTTTTTCAAATTGATGAATTCTATATACACCACGTTCTTCAATACCATGTGCACCTTTTTCTTTTCTAAAGCATGGTGAATATGATGTCATTGTATAAGGTAAATCAGATTCTTTTAAGATTTGATCTTTAAATTTTCCAATCATTGAATGTTCAGATGTACCAATTAAATATAAATCTTCACCTTCAATTTTATACATCATTGCATCCATTTCCTCAAAACTCATAACACCTGTTACAACATCACTACGAATCATAAATGGGGGAATACAATAAGTAAACCCTTTATTAATCATAAAGTCTCTTGCATATGTTAAAACAGCTGAATGAAGTCTTGCAACATCACCAAGTAAATAGTAAAAACCATTTCCAGCAACTCTACGAGCTGAGTCTAAATCTATACCACCTAAATTTTCTAATATTTCACCATGAAATGGTATTTCATAGCTAGGAACAATTGGTTCACCAAATTTTTCTATTTCAACATTTTCATTATCATCTTTTCCTATAGGAACAGATTCATGCATGATATTTGGTATTTTCATCATTCTTTCTTTAATTTCTGATGCATATTGTCCTTCTAATTTTTCGTTTTCTACTAATTCATCATTTATTCTTTGAACTTGTTTTTTTATTTCTTCAGCTTCATCTTTTTTACCATCTCTCATTAAAGAACCAATTTGTGTGCTTAAAGAATTTCTAGAAGCACGAAGTTCATCACCCTTTAATTTAACTTCTCTATTTTTAGTATCTAATTCAAGTACTTCATCAACTAAAACAAGTTTATGCTCTTGATATTTTTTTCTTATATTTTCTTTAACCAATTCTGGATTTTCTCTTACAAATTTTATATCTAACATTTTTTCCTCCTAAATATATTTCAATAATATTAAAACTAACTATAATTTATTTTAAATAATTCTCTTCTAATTTATCTACTAATTCAAATCTATGTTTTTGACCTGTAATATTATCAGGTCTTTCAGGAATTTCTTCTAAAAACATTTTCTCTGGCCTAATCCAAATGGCTCTGCCATCTTCTCTTAAATAAAGTGGTTTATATACAACTAATCTTTCTTTTGTTTCCGAGTCATAACCTACATTTTCAACAAAATAATAATTACCTTTAAAGTGTCTATAAACTCTACTTATTTTAACTTCTTCCATAAAGTACCTCCTCAAAATATAGTATATCCATATTTTTTTGTTCTATCATTTTACTATAAAAATGGCAAAAAATCAAGAATAAAAAGCTATTTATTACATATAATGTAAATAATGTGAAGTTGATTGGAGATATTATGGAAGAAGAGTATAAAAAAGAGTATATAATAAGAGAAAAATCTGAAAAAGAGACACAAATAGAATTAATAAAATCTATAATAGAAGCTAAAAGCCAATTAAATTTAGCAATTAAAAATTTTGAATATGCAGATGGAGAGCTTATAGATTACTATGTGTATCAAATAAAAGCGACAAGGTCCAAGCTAGATTATTTAGTGAAAAAAGCGAAGGTTAGAGAAGTAGAAATTGATATGATAAGTGAGTTAAAAATACGTTTAGATGAAAATGAAGCAATGTAGTATATTTGTCCAAATTAAATCATAGTATGTATTATGATGAGGTGATTTAATTTGGATGAAACTGCAGTGCTTGCTTATTTATCAGGAATAACTATTGTTTTTTTGTTAGGAAGATTATTTATAGTTCCAATTAAAAAAATATTAAAATTGATATTAAACTCTATATTAGGAGGCATTTTAATATTTATAATAAATTTTATAGGTAGTATTTGGAATTTTCACATAGGATTAAACATAATAACAGCAGTCTTTGTAGGTTTATTAGGAATACCTGGAAGTATTGTATTAATATTAATTAAATTGCTGATGGGATAAATAATGGAGTACATCGTACTTCATTATTTTTATATTTTTAAATACTTTTTAATTTTTTTCAATATTGTTTAATATTGAAAATACAAAAAAATTTTGATAGAATACAAAATAATAGAAATAATGAAAAGAAAAATTTATGGAGGGAAATTAATGAAAAAATTAGTTGCCATAGATGGAAATAGTATAATTAACAGAGCATTTTATGGAATAATGGGAAGTAAAATGTTAATGACTTCTGATGGGAAATATACAAATGCTGTTTACGGATTTCTTGCAATAATGTTTAAAATATTAGAAAATTTAGAACCAGACTATTTAGCTGTGGCTTTTGATTTAAAAGCACCAACAAAAAGACATGAATTATATAAAGAATATAAAGGTACAAGAAAAGGAATGCCTGATGAACTTGCAGAGCAAATGCCAATACTAAAAAATGTATTAAGAGCTATGAACATAAAAATACTTGAGAAAGAAGGATATGAGGCAGATGATATTTTAGGAACTATAGCGAATATGGCAGAAAAGCAAGGAATAGAGGTAACAGTTCTTTCAGGTGATAGAGATACATTTCAGCTAATAGATGAACTAATAAAAGTTAGAATACCACATACAAAAGCTGGAAAAACTGAAACAGAAGATTATGATATAGCTAAAATAAATGAAATATATGGATTAACCCCTAAAAAGCTAATAGAGGTAAAAGGCTTGATGGGAGATAGTTCAGATAATATTCCAGGAGTACCAGGAGTTGGAGAAAAAACGGCGTTAAAACTAATAAAAGATTACAATTCGATAGAAGAATTATATGAAAAAATAGAAAAAGGACAAGATGATTTAAAAGGTGCTTTAAGAGAAAAGATAGTGCAAAACAAAGAGTTAGCTTTTCTTTCAAAACAATTAGGAACAATTGATGTATGTGCACCTATAGAAATTACAATTGATGATTTAAAAAGAAAAGAATGGAATAAAGAAGAGGTCTTAAAGATTTTTAATGAGTTAAACTTTAATAGATTTATAGAAAGATTTAATTTAAATGGAGAACAGAAAAATGAAAAACTAGAAAAATTGGATATAGAGCAAATAGAATTATCAAGTGGTATAGCAAAAGAACTTATAGAAGAAACTAAACAAAGCAAAACGATGTATTATACATTTGATAAAATAGATAGTACAAATCAAGAACTAATTGTAAAAAAAGAAATTGCAGGAGTATATGTGTATAGTGAAAAAAATAGAAAAGTGTACTATATTAATCTAATTGAAAACATAAAAAATCATACGAAAAATGAGCTTAAAGATTTGAAAGAAATATTCGAAAACAGAGATATTGAAAAATGTGGATATGGATTAAAAGAAGATATTATCCTATTGAAGCAGGTTGGAATAGAAGCAAATGGAATGAGTTTTGATATAAGGATTGCAGCATATATTTTGAATTCTGTATCAAATCAATATGATATAAAAAGTTTAGCCTCTACCTATTTAAATATTAATTTAGATGATTATTTGAATAGTAGTGAAAATGAAAATAATAATCAAATAAGTCTTTTTGAACAAAAATCTGAAGAACCTGACAAATTAAATGCAGCAAAGGCACTTATGATATATAAATTAAAAGAAAGACTATTAAGTGAACTTCAAAAAGATAATGAGTTAGAACTGTTTAAAGATATAGAAATGCCATTAGTACCAGTTTTAGCTAATATGCAATATGAAGGAATCTTTATAGACAGAGAAGCACTTGTAGAATTTGGGAAAAAACTTCAAGAGAAAATAGGTGAGTTGACAGATAATATATATGAATTTGCTGGGCAAGAATTTAATATTAATTCTACAAAGCAATTAGGGGAAATACTATTTGAAAAATTAGAATTGCCAGTATACAAAAAGACTAAAACAGGATATTCAACAGATGAAAAAATTTTGGAAAAGTTAAAAAATAAGCATCCTATAATAGAAAAATTATTAGAATATAGACAGCTTACTAAATTGAATTCAACTTATGTTGAAGGATTAATACCATTTATAAATCCTAAAACAGGTAGAATTCATTCTAATTTTCATCAAACAGTTACAGCAACTGGAAGAATAAGTAGTTCAGAACCTAATATGCAAAATATCCCAACAAGGATTGAATTAGGCAAAATATTAAGAGGCGTATTTAAACCACAAGGAGAAAATACTTGCTTTATTGATGCTGATTATTCACAAATTGAACTTAGAATATTTGCACATATATCAAATGATGAGGAAATGATAAAAGCATTTAATGCTGATGAAGATATACATACACAAGCAGCAAGCAAAGTGTTTGGGATAGATATAAAAGAGGTAACACCAGAACTTAGAAGCAAGGCAAAAGCTGTAAATTTCGGAATTGTATATGGAATAAGTGATTTTGGATTAGCAGAGCAATTAGGTGTAAGAAAGGCAGAAGCTAAGGAATATATAGAACAGTATCTAAACAAATATAAGGGAATAAAAAAATTTATGGATGAGACTCCGGAAAAAGTAAAACAATTAGGATATGTAGAAACATTATTTAAAAGAAGAAGATATATTCCAGAGATTAATTCAAACAATTTTGTAGTAAGACAATTTGGAGCAAGAGCTGCTATGAATACGCCAATTCAGGGAACAGCAGCAGATATTATTAAAATAGCGATGATTAATGTATTTAAGGAATTAAAAAAACAAAATCTTAAATCAAAGTTAATATTACAGGTACATGATGAACTATTAATTGAAACATATAATGATGAAGAAGAAATTGTTAGAAATATCTTGAAAAATTGTATGGAAAATGTTATAAAATTAAGTGTACCATTAAAAGTAGATTTAAACAAAGGAAAAAATTGGCATGATGCGAAATAAAAAATCAAAAGAAAGGTGGAATATGAAATGGCAATATTAGTAACAGGAGGGACAGGCTTTATAGGAAGCCATATAAGTGTAGAATTATTAAATGCAGGGAAAGAAATAATTATATTAGATAATTTTTCTAATAGTAAACCAGAAGTATTAGATAGAATAAAAGAAATAACAGGAAAAGATTTTAAGTTTTATGAAGTAGATATGACAGACAAAAAAGCTTTAGACAAAGTGTTTTTTAAGCATCATATAGATTCAGTAATACATTTAGCAGGTCTAAAAGCAGTAGCAGAATCTGTTGAAAAACCAATAGATTATTACTATAATAATTTAGTTTCAAATATGAATTTACTAGAATTGATGAATAAATATAAATGTAAAAAAATAGTATTTAGTTCATCAGCAACAGTATATGGAACACCAGAAGTAGTTCCAATACCAGAGACAGCTGAGCGTTCAACTACAAATCCATATGGAACTACTAAATTAATGATGGAAGATATTTTGATGGATGTAGCAAAAGCAGATCCTGATTTTAGAATTGTTATATTAAGATATTTTAATCCAATTGGAGCACATGAAAGTGGCCTAATAGGAGAAAATCCGGAAGGAATACCAAATAACTTAATGCCATATATAAACTTAGTAGCTTTAGGTAAATTAGACGTATTAAATGTGTTTGGAAATGATTATCCAACAAAAGATGGAACAGGAGTTAGAGATTATATACATATTGTGGATTTGGCAAAAGGACATTTAAAAGCATTAGATAAAATAGAACTTGAAAAAGGTTTATTTATATACAATCTTGGTACTGGAACAGGATATTCAGTATTAGATTTAATAAATACATATGAAAAAGTAAATGGGGTAAAAGTAAATTATAGAATAGCAGAGAGAAGACCAGGAGATATAGCAGAATGTTATGCAGACCCTACTAAAGCAAAAGAAGAATTAGGTTGGTGTGCAGAAAAAACACTAGAAGACATGTGTAAAGATTCATGGGACTTTATACAAAAACAACAATAACCTTAAAAGGACAAAAGAAGGAAAATCTTTTAATTTAATTAAGGGGAAAAATAATGATTATAGAAAGAATAATCTTTAATGTGCTAGCATTTACATTATTTATACTAATGTTTATTAAAATGATTGCTAAAAATGATACAAATTATTTAGCAATCATTGTTATGCAAGCTATAGGAATTGCAATTAGCTTTTTTGAAATAATATTTGGAAAAAGTGTAGGGATAGTTCTTAAAATCTTAGCATATTTATTATCAATAGTATTGCCGATAGTAATAATATATTATGACAAGAAAAAAATATATTTGGTTGATAATATGTTTGCACTAATTGCGAAAATGCTTACATATACAGGAAATAGAAAAAAAGCGAAAAGTATTTTAATAAACCTGGTTACAAAATATCCAGATAATTATAAAGCACATAAATATTTAGCAGAACTGTATGAAAAAGAAGGCGGAATGAGAAAAGCAATAGATGAATATGTAAAAGCAATAGACATTCAAAAAGATGATTATAATTCATATTTTAGAATAGCAGATTTATTAAATAATCTATCACAGAAAGATGAATCTATTACAATGCTTAATAATCTATTAAGAATAAAACCAGAATACTATAAAGCATCAATGCTATTAGGAGATTTGTTAATAGAAAAAGAGAAGTATAAAGAAGCGGTAAATGTATATCAAGATGCCTTAAAATATAGACCAGCAGATTATGATATGTACTATAATTTAGGAATTGCATATACAATGCTAAATGACTTTATTCATGCAGAAGAAGCATATAAAAAAGCAGCAGAAATAAATCACTTAAAATACACAACAAATTATACATTGGGGCAAATAGCATTAATTTGTGATGAATTAGAAAAAGCAGAACAGTATTTTGCTCAGGCACTATATGGTGAAGAAGTTGAACCAATGGCATACTATCAATTAGCAAAATTAAGTATGCGAAAGGGAGAAAAAGACAAGGCAATAGCATTTATGAATAAAGCAATAGAATTGGACAGTACTTTGGAAGAAAAATTAAAAGAAGAAATATTTATCCCAATAGCAACATATATTGTTAAAAATGAAGATAGTAAAAAAGAAGAGAAAAAAGAGATAAGAAAAGAATTAACAGAAAAACAGAAAAAAATAATGAAACATTTAGAGAAAACATATGAAGTTGTGCAAAAATTAAGCAATAGAGGAGATTACTTTAGAAAAGAGAGAGAAAAGGTAAATTCAAATCACAAACATAAAGAAAAAGGAAAAAAAGAAGAAAGAACAAAAGAAGTATAAGTAAAGGAGAATAAAAATGGGTATTTTTCATGCATTAATACTAGGAATAGTACAAGGGTTAACAGAGCTATTACCAATATCTAGTTCTGCACATTTATTTTTAATACCATGGATATTTAATTGGGAAGCAATAGGAGATTTTGATGTTGCATTACATTTTGGAACATTACTTGCAATAGGTATATTTTTCTTTAAAGACTGGATTGCCTTAATAAAAGGCGGATTAAAAAAAGCATTTAAGAAGGAAGATAGTTTTGAAGGAAGAATGTTCTGGTACATAGTAATTGCAACAATACCAGGTGGAGCAATAGGATTTTTATTAGATCATTTTGCAGAAGACATACTTACAAACCAGTTTATAATAGCAACTGCACTAATTGTAATGGGAATTATTTTATACATAGTAGATAAAAAGGCAAAATCAGAAGTGGAATATGAAAATATGACATTTAAACAGACATTTTTAATAGGTTTATCACAAGCATTAGCGTTTATACCAGGAGTATCACGTTCAGGTATAACTATGACAACAGGAAGAATGATGGGAGTAAAAAGAGAATCAGCAGCAAGATATTCTTTTATGCTATCAGCACCAATAGTTTTAGCTGCTACATTATATAAATTAAAAGATTTTGCATTTGGAGAATTATCTTTTTATATAGGAGTACTAGCAAGCTTCATAGTAGGAATATTAGTAATTAAGTTTTTATTACAATATTTACAAAAAGGTAGCTTTAAAGTATTTGCTTTATATAGAATAATAATTGGTATTATAGTTTTAATTATTGCATTTAGTAGGATGTAAACTATTCAAAGGAGAAAGAATGGAAGAACAACTAAAAGAACTAATTTTAAGTGAAAATTTTTGGCTATATTTAATAATAATAAATGTAATAGGTTTTACTGCAATGTGGTTAGATAAAAGAAAAGCACAACATGGAGAATGGAGAACACCAGAGAAGACATTGTTTACAATTACTTTACTTGGCGGTGGAATTGGAACAATATTAGGAATGTATACTTTTAGGCATAAAACAAAAAAACTATACTTTACAATAGGCTTTCCAGTAATACTAATTGCAGAAATAATACTTGTAATTTATATTTTGATAAATAATTAGAATAGAATATAAAATTTAAAAAGAGCTGTATATATTAATATATGGCTCTTTTTTAGATTCATCAAACAAACATTTTGGACACATAATTAATAATAAAATGGAATGTAAACTTACCATAATATAATAACAAACAAAATGTGTGAACAAATGATGACCATCTTGTGCCTAAATTTGAATAATCCACAGAGTTATCCACATTATCCACAGAAATTATTTCTTAAACCTATATTGACAAACAAGTTACATAAAACGTAATAGTTTTGTAATGCAAATGCAATAAAATTGTAATAAAACTAAAAAATGTTGCAGCAACCCATATGTACCAACATATATACGATTTTTTTAGATTGACAAAAAAAAATGATTTGTTAAAATATATATGAAAAATACTTAAAGGAGAGATAAAATATGATAAACTTAAGAAAAAATTCAGGTATAACATTAATAGCATTAATAATAACAATAATAGTATTGCTAATATTAGCAGGAGTAGCTCTAAATACTATAACAAGAGGAAATATAATAGAGAATGCAAATAATGCAGTAAATAAATACAATAATAATTCAGGAGATGACCAAAACTTAATAAATGAAATTGATAGCTTATTAAGTCAATATTCAAATGGTGGAAATTTATCAACGCCAAACCATCAACCAACTCCAGGGGTTATAATGACATGTACACTTGATCCTACAGAAGATATGGCATATGGAGATGTATTAGAATGTGAAATAGAAATAGAGAATGGAACTGAATTTCCAATAACAGATATAACAATAACATCTAATTTAGGAGGACAAGAATTATCAATTCAATCTATACCTGCAGGAGAAAGTAGAACAGTATCATATAATTATACTATAACACATGCAGATTTAGACGCAGGAGAAGTTGGAGTGTTGATTGTAGCAGAAGGAACAACGACAGATCCAGATAATTCAGCTGTATATACTGAGGCAACAGCAACATTAACAATGGAAGAAGCAGATTCTCGATTATCTTGCACAGTTACTGCATCACCTCATACAGTAACATTGGGAGATACAATTACTTATACAGCAATAATAAGAAATGAAGGAAATGTAACAGTAACGAATGGAAGTATATCAGATGATCACGCTGATTTAACTGGTAGGACATTTGAACTAGCACCTGGACAAACTGCCCAATTTACGTATACATATGTTGTGACAGTACAAGATGTTAATGCTGGGCACGTAACAAATTGGATGAGTGCTAGCGCAACTGCAGTAAGAGGGGATAATCCTGAAGAGATACAAGGTACAGCAACAGTTACTTGTAATATTAAATAGATTATTAGAATATTTATAACAGGTTATAAATAACAATTAAAATAGATTTTGTAATTTATTTTAGTTGTTATTTTTTATACTTAACAAATCCAAAACAATTATTTTTCCTAAAATATTGACTATTTTAACTAAATGTAATATCATTTTACATATTAATTTTATTAGTTTTGGAGGAAATAGAATGTTAGAATCAATGGATACATTAGTTTCTTTATGCAAAAATAGAGGATATATATACCCAGGTTCAGAGATATATGGCGGTCTATCAAATACTTGGGATTATGGACCATTAGGGGTAGAATTAAAGAATAATGTAAAAAAATTATGGAGAAAAAAATTTATACAAGAAACAAAATATAATGTTGGGTTAGATGCAGCAATATTGATGAACCCACAAACTTGGGTTGCATCTGGGCATGTTGGAGGATTTTCAGATCCATTAATAGATTGCAAAGAATGTAAAACAAGACATAGAGCAGATAAATTAATAGAAGAATGGATGCATGAACATAATTGTGAAGAAGTTGTAGATGGATGGCCTGATGAAAAGATGTTAAAATATATGGCAGATAATCATATAGCTTGTCCTAATTGTGGTAAAGAAAATTTTACAGATATACGTAAATTTAATTTAATGTTTAAAACATTTCAAGGTGTAACAGAAGATGCTAAAGCTGAAATATATTTAAGACCAGAGACTGCACAAGGTATATTTGTTAATTTTAAAAATGTTTTAAGAACAACAAGAAGAAAACTACCAATGGGTATAGCACAAATAGGTAAGGCTTTTAGAAATGAGATTACACCAGGTAACTTTACTTTTAGAACAAGAGAATTTGAACAAATGGAACTTGAATTCTTCTGCAAACCTGGAAC
>JAEEGL015410378.1_pt1 | contig 26064 bp, 16 predicted proteins | sample 9134231 | NCBI WGS metagenome assembly JAEEGL01 (sample SAMN16246548, study PRJNA631951) | gut metagenome | biome: gut microbiome; feature: rumen; material: fiber-attached | host: Bos | place: Iran: Karaj | collected 2018-10
GCGCCTCCGGACGGACTGTATTTGTACAAAGTGGAATACTGACTTTTTATATTATCTTCTCTGATTACCTGTTTCCTGCGTTTCCCCTGATGCCGCTGCTTTCGATGATCGGACCGACGGTATCAAGCATTTTGGAGAACAGCACCGCTCCCGAGGTGCATACGAACAGAAGCGCAAGCTGCCTTAAGCACATCAGGATCACCTGAACGATCGCCATCGGTATCCGCCCAATACCCGAGAGCGCCACGAGCGACGTGAGAGAGCTTACGGTAAGCGAAAGAACTATCTCCGAAACAGCAAAATACAATACGGCAAACAGCAGTGATGCTCTCGGAAACTTTCTCGTGCATAAAGATGAAACGAAAGTCGCTTTTCTCCCCCAGAGTCCCGTAAGTTCGACACAGTACGCGGCAAATATGAATACGTAGTACATAAATATTCCCGGTATGATGCACAGCATAAAACCGAGCACGGTGACAACGTTTACGATGAGCATCGTCAGCCACAGTTTAGGGAAGCTTCTGAATGAAAGTTCGAACAGCAGCGAGAATGAAACCTCCTCGCCTTCGACGGCCAGCCGGTGCGACGGAGAATTATCCGGTACGTGCAGCGTACCCATCTCTACGCCCGTAAGGATCACCGCTCCCGCTTCGGTTATAAGAGATATCGACGTTAAAAAAGCAGTGATACCGACGTACAGAAGCATCCTTGACGACAGGCTGCCCGCTTCCTGTGCGGCCGCGGCGGAATCGGCTCCCGTGTTCAATATTTCGATCATCGCGTTATACATGCCGTCGAAATCGAAATTCATATTTATTAAAAACACCTGAACGATAGCTATCGGGAGAGTCACGGCGAGCACCAGAAACAGGAGTTTTACAAAGCCTGCTCTGTAGCACCTCCAGCTGTCGCGCATTACTTCCGCAAACGTGAAAACAGCCGGTTTAGCTGCCGCCTGCCCGTCCGCGCCGTCATGCATTTCCGGATCGCTGCCGTAACTGTTATCGTCGCCCGTTACCTGCCGTTCGTCGTCTTCCATACTACTTCATCCCGCTGATGCGCTTTCTATCTGTCTTACCCGTTCTCTCGTTCTGTTTTCTGGACGAGAAACCTGTCGTTCCCGCTTCCGTCTTTCCGTGCTTTTTCTCCCAGCGCGGCACGGCGATCCGGACGTACAGCCAGACCGCGAAAAATCCGATAAGCGAGAAAAGCAATGCAAAGAGATGCCAGAACAGTGTGTAATCGAAAACCGATCCCACAGAGTAGCCGTTGTTAAAATACGTATCGATTATATTCCGGGCGGTTATGCCGGATCCGGTTTTATGAAGATTTATCAGAATGAACACAAACAGCACGACGACGACCGATGCGATCACCGACAGGATCAGGAACGGGAGCTGCTTTTTATTGCGCTCGTTTACGTCAATAAAGTACAGATACATAACGTACACTCCCAGCCCGGACAATATCATAAACGGCCAGCTTATGAGGTTTACGGCGAGGTAAAGCGCAATAAAAGGAGCGCCTCCAAGGACCCCTCCGAGCAATCCGAAGAGGAACGAAACGCCGAAACGCCTGTTTTTTTCTTCCTTGCGCCTTTTTTGTTCCGATTTACCCAGTTCGGTAGGATCTACCATAGAGATTCACCTCATAAAACTACGGAGCCGCACCGTTTACGAGCGCAGCGTGATCTGTTTAAAAGAACGTCAAAGTTCTTCGAAGATGGAATCCAGTTTCGCGTCAATAATTTCAACGGGAACATTTTCAACGAACGACAGCTCGCTCACGAGAGCCCAGTAAACGCCTCTGTAGATCTTATTTTCGCCGGCTGACAACGTCCTCTGCCTCTCCCTGAGCCTCAGATATTTATAGACCTCGACGGTCTCAAGCAGATCTCCTCCGCGAAGCTTATCCATGCTGACTTTGCTTCTTTTGCTCCACGTCTCACCTTTCAGGTCAACAGGCACGTTGAAATGATCGTACACTTCAGAGAGCCTTTCCGGACTTATAAGAGGTCTGAGCCCTGTTTCAGCCGCCTTATCCGTAGGAATATTGACCTTAAGTCTGTTTCCTGAGAAAGACATGACGTAGTACTCTTTAGTCTCGCCTAGCACTTCGCAGTGAACGATATCCTCCACTATTCCAGCTCCATAAAATGGATAAGCGAGTTTGTCCCCTATTTTAAAACGCATCACGTACTCCATTTCTCAATTGCGGGAACCGTTGGCCCCGGGCTGACAGCGCAGAAAACCGAAATTTTTGCTGTACTAAAAGCCGTAAATATTATATACTATCAAAAGGATTTTTTCAAGGCGAAAATGTCCGGTATGCGCTTCTCTAAAGGCGCGGTATACGTTTAAGGAGGATTTTTGAAATGAATTATACGCATGATCTGGATGGACTCAGGTCCGTTTTTGAGAAAGTGTTCGGTAAAGGCGGAGAGATCAGGGCTTTCGACGCTCCGGGCAGGGTCAATCTCATCGGTGAGCATATCGACTACTGCGGAGGCCGCGTCTTCCCCGCCGCTCTTACGTTGTCAAACACGGTCCTGTGCAGGAACAACGGCACAAGGACGGTCAGGATGTACGCGACCGACCTGAAGATCATTTCGGAATTCAGCCTGGATGATATCGACAGCGCTAAAAAACTCAAGTGGGGAAACTACCCCGCCGGAGTGGCGAAAGAACTTGACCTCCTCGGGTGCAGACTTCAGGGGATGGATATGCTGCTGGACAGCACTCTACCGTTCGGATCGGGATTGTCCTCATCCGCATCCGTTGAGCTTGCCACGTCGCTTGCGTTTCTATCGCTTTGCGAGAACAGCGAAGAGATGATGAAAAAGATCGACCGCGTCCAGCTGGCTCTGGCCGGAAGACGTGCAGAGAATAATTTCTGCGGCGTTAACTGCGGCATCATGGATCAGTTTGCTTCGGCGATGGGAAAGGAGAACAACGCGATCCTCCTGAACTGTTCGACTCTTGAATACAGTTACGTCCCGCTTAAGCTCGGTAATTATGAGCTTGTGCTTGCGAATACGTGTAAGAAGCACGCTCTGGGGGCGTCTAAATATAACGAAAGGCGAAGCGAAGTCGAGGAGGGGCTTAGGCTGATGCATAAGGCACTTGCGGACAAGCGCATGCCGGAGCTTTGTGATTATTCGGAAGATGATTTCACCGCCGCACGTCCGGTCCTCGATAAAGAGCCTGTGATCCGTTCGAGAGTCGAACACGTGATCAGGGAAAATGCGCGGGTGACAAGGGCTGCCGAAGCGCTTTCGAAGGGTGATCTTAACAGGTTCGGTCTGATCCTGAAGGAGGCCAATGAGTCGATCAGGTACCTTTACGAGGTCACAGGCGACGAGCTTGACGCCATGTTCGACGAGGCCCAGAATTTCGATTACTGTCTCGGTTCCCGTATGACCGGCGCCGGATTCGGCGGATGCACTATAAATATCGTTCCGTCCGATAAAACGGATGAATTCTGCCGCGAGCTTGGAAGCCGTTATGAGAAAAAAACAGGGATCAGACCCGAGTTCTACATCTGCTCGATAGGAGACGGTGTAAGAGAACTTAAGATCTGATCCGCATTTCCGCTACGCGCGTTTTTGTTTTAATACACAGTTAAGCTGAAGCATCTCCGGATCCGCCGGCGACACGCACGTTTTTCAATCTGACTGCCATCGGGCCTTCGTATGAAGAATCCGAATAGCGCTCTTTAGAAAACGTCATACTGCCCTGGACCTCGGAGATGTTGCCGTTCACGGAACCTCCGGTCAATATCTTTACGCCGTTTTCCGTGAACAGGTATGCCAGGCGTATCTCTCCTCCGAAAAATCCCGACAGGCTGTCTGTCTGAAAGTCTGAAAAGCTTACCGGATAGAGGCAGCCCTGCTTCATATTGTCAAATCCGGTATCTCCGCAGTCAAGGCGTATGTTCCTGTACGTCCCCGTCGGTTCCGCCCCGATGTACCTGCACTGGCGCGTATATCCGTGCAGCAGCTCAAGCACGCCTTCCGTGATTAGTTTACGCTCGGGCATGAAAATACCCTCGTCGGAGAAGGGAGAATCGGAAAAAACCGTAACTGACAGCTTTTCACCGGAGATATCTTCACCCTGGACCGCCGTGCCGGGAGCCCAGTCAGAGTAACCGGGGTATATCATTGACGCGTTCGATCTGTCGGTATAATAGCTAAGGAGCGTTTTAAGATGTTTTCCGGAAAGGATCACGTCGTAGATACCGTCCGCAGGAGGGGTATCGGCCATTGCCCGGTCGCGCACTGTCGTAAGAGCTTCTGAAACTGCGGTGCCGAGGCCGTCAATATTCCCGGGTGCATAGTCGAAATCGAAATATTGTTCCACGTCCCGCGGCTCGCGGCACTGGACAACGTATTCGCCCTTTACCTTGCGCTTTGTGTATTTCACGTCTGTTCCGGTAGAAGTAACTATCCGGACGTCAACGACGCTTCCGAATATCTCGGCACTGTTGATGAAGCTCACGGGATCGTTGTCCGCGCCGAACAGGACGCCGGCCGCTCTGAGCGCCAGCTCTTCCGCGGTATCGCCATTGCCCCCCGCAAGCGTCTCATGCGTTCCATCTGAAGGCGAAGCGAGTTCAAAATACTTGTTTCTTACGTACAGGGCAGCTTCGTATGCTCTCGCGAGCTGTGCCTGGACCTCCAGCGCAGTAAGGCCCGGGAAAAGTTTGACCTCCGACTCCCCCTTCATTCGCTCACCTTCGTAGACGAAATCACGGTATACTTTTACGCGGTAACCGGTGATATCGCGTGAGCGGGGCATATCGAGGTCTCTTCGGACGAAATACAGTTCGGCCGTATGGACTTTCTCCTCAATCGCTATATATTCTTCGATTTCTGTGGCTCTGAGCGCCGCCAATATCATTTTAAGCATTATCTATACCTCCCCGACCGCCTTTAACCGAGGCGTACCTTTGCTTTGATGTACGGTCCTCCGTCGCTGACTTTTACCCACTCTTTATATCCTTTACCGCACATTCCGCCGCCGGAAAATTCGACGTTTCTGCTCATCATCGTTATAGATCTCAGCAGGTCCGGAACGTACCCGGTAAGCACAACGGGAGAGTAGATCTTCCCTGTAAGTTTACCGTCCGCGATCTCTCTTGCGTGGCTGACCATGCACTGGATACCCCAGTTTTTGGGATCTTCCATGCCGCTGGTGGGATTTTCGAGCAAAAAACCGTACTTTATTGACGCTATCATATCATCGACGTCGTCGCTGCCGCCCTCGAAAAACGTGTTTGTCATTCTCGTGTATGCTTTCGCTCCGAAATCCTGGCGTCTGCCGTTGCCCGTAGGCGGCGTGCCCAGAGAAAGGGCGCTAAGGTCATCGCTTATGCCTCTTTTCAATATGCCTTTTTCTATTATTACGGTGTCGCGCGCTTCCACACCTTCGTCGTCGAAGAAATACGATCCCGTCTCATACGCGGCGATTCCTCCGTCGTGCATCGTCACCAGTTCCGAGGCGACCTGCTTTCCGATATGATCCTTCGCCAGTGCCCTGTCTTTTACGAACATATCCATTTCTACGCCATGTCCGAACGCCTCGTGAACGATCATTCCGGTCACGTCAGGAGTGCAGATGCAGTCGTAAGTTCCGGGGATCATCGGCTGGCTCTCTAAAAGCGCTTCTACGGTTTCTACCAGATATCCGAGCTTTTCTTTGATCCCGTCGATTATCTCAAGTCCGCCGAGGCCGGAGACGCTCGTGTAAACAGTTTTAACTTCCTGCCCTCTTTTTGCCATAACAGAGACAGCGCCTACCGTCCATAAAAGATTCTGAGTCAGATCCCGTCTGGCCGAGAGGAACAGCTTGTGTATCTCCTGATATGTCACGCTGATCCCGCAGTCAATAAGCTTCGGAGACATTGACAGCCCCTCTTCCCGTATGCCGGAAATGACGTCGATGATCTTTCCGTCGCCGTATTCGTCCGGATGGATCTTATACGTCGTATTTTTTACGAAACTGAGTTCCTCTTCTTCGATCCTGCCGCGGGACATATTGCCCGCAAATCCCTCGAGCCCGTCTCGCATTCCTATGATCTTTTCCCTGACCGTATCGAGAACGTCATCTATCGATTCGTCGCTGATCTGACTCAGGCTGTACTCCGCGAAACCCTTTTCGTCACGAACCCTTATGACTATGCCTCGGCTTGTGTGCAGAGGATTCGCCGTCGCCGAAACGCCCCCGGCGGAAGCCGTGTACGTCCGTGAGGAATTGTCCGTGGCAAGTATGCTGTAATAGCTGTATTCTTCTCCGAGTCTTTTACCAAGTTTGAGCAGGACCGGCCGTATTTCGTCCAGATATATGCTCGATCCGACTTCAGATAATTCTTTCATTTTTTACCCTCCGTACCGTATCGCCGCTTCCGTATCGCGCCGTACGGTTTTATTCTGTAAGTCTGCTATTTCACGCGGTGCGGATACATCACCGTTTTCGCAAGCGCAAGCGCTTCTTTTCTGCCGAATAGTTTTTCGACGAGCTTAAGACCGAATTCGGTCGCGCATCCGGCGCCTCTGCCTGTGATGAGATTCCCGTCTTCCACGACCGCTTCCGTTAAGTATTCATATTCGTCTCCGTTAAGGCATCCCGGGTATGAAGTCACTTTTTTCCCTTTGAGTATTCCGGCGCGTTCGAGTGCGATCGGCGCGGCGCATATGGCTGATACTACTTTCCCGGAATCGAACATTTTGCGGGCAAGTTTTGTGACCCTTTTATCGTCGCGTAGAGAGTTCGCGTTCTTCCCTCCTCCCGGCAGGAACAGGCAGTCGGCGTCAATTTTCCCGTTCATTTCTTCCCATACCGCGTCGCTTGTTATATTTATGCCGTGGCTTCCTTTCATGATCCTGTCACCGGTCATGCTGACGACGGTCACGTCCGCTCCTGCTCTTCTCAGCAGATCTACCGGGGCAATAAATTCCGTTTCTTCGAATCCGTCGTGTACCGCTACCAGCACTTTAACGGCGTCGTTTTTGTCGTTTTTCATGGTCATTCATTCTCCTTCTTTCAGCATGCTGTCGAACTCCGCGGACAACGTACGGATATTGTCGACGTATATCAGTTCTCCGCCTCCGGGCGGGGATGATATTCCTTTTTTATTTCCTGCGGGAAGATATATTTTCGTAAATCCCAGCCTTAGTGCTTCGTTCACTCTTTTTTCTATGTTCGTGACCGTCCTGATCTCTCCGGTCAGCCCGAGCTCGCCTATATATACTGCTTCCGACGGGAGCGGTATCCCGCGGTATGAAGACATTATCGATGCGCAGACAGCCATATCTGCGGCCGGTTCATTCAGCCTTATGCCACCCACGACGTTTATGAACACGTCGCATTTCCCCAGCGCGTACCCGGCGCGTTTTTCAAGCACGGCGATCAGCAGAGATATGCGGTTATAATCGAGGCCGGCGCACATCCTTCTGGGCATGTTCAGGGGCGAACTTGTTACCAGCGCCTGGACTTCGAGCATCATGGGACGGCTGCCTTCCATTGCCGCCACGACCGACGTACCGCTCACACCGCGGGGCCTTCCCTCGAGCATTGCCGACGACGGATTTTCTATCTCGCACAGGCCACTGTCACGCATCTCGAACACGCCGATCTCGTTCGTTGACCCGAACCGGTTTTTAACTGCTCTCAGGATGCGGTAGCTAAGGTGCCTCTCCCCTTCGAAATACAGTACGGTATCGACCATATGTTCCAGCACTCTCGGCCCGGCGATCGAGCCTTCTTTAGTGACGTGCCCTACGATGAATACGGTGATCCCGAGTATTTTTGCGATCCGCATGAATTTCGCAGTGATCTCTCTTACCTGGCTCACGCTTCCGGGCGCGGACGTCAGCTGGTCGTCTTCAAGCGTCTGTATTGAATCCAGCACTATATATGACGGTTTTATCTGATCTATCTGTGAGATTATGCTGTCAACGGAAGTTTCGTTATAGATGAACAGCTGCCCTTCCTTAACGCCGAGTCTGTCTGCTCGCATTTTGATCTGGCGCTCGGATTCCTCTCCCGAAACGTACAGCACGCGCCCGGCGGACAATGAAAGATGGCCGGATATCATCAGCATAAGCGTGGATTTTCCTATGCCGGGATCTCCAGCGACGAGCACCATCGAGCCGCGTACGATGCCTCCGCCCATTACTCTGTCAAGTTCGCCTATACCCGAAGAATCGCGTACGCCTTCTTTCCCCGAATCGATCTCATCGATCCTGAGAGGCCCTGAGCTGTTCGTCGCTATACCGTTCAGATTTCCTTCGGCGGCGCCGCTTTTTTTACCTCGTTTTACTTCCGAAGGCTCCTCGACGAACGAATTCCATTCTCCGCAGCCGGGGCATTTTCCGAGCCAGCCGTTCGATTCATATCCGCATTGTGTACAATAAAAAACAGTTTTGCTTTTCGCCATTAGATATCACGCTCCGTCCGTCGCGACTGCCTCCAGCCCGTCACCGTCCTGTTTTACTCTGACCGAGATAACGGCGCGAAGAATATTTTCGCCGCCCTTTTTCTTCCTGAGGCCTGCGGCAGGCGCCGCAGCGGAATGTTTCAGTATCTCCTCCGAAAGCATATCCTCGATCTCTCTTCTGATGACACGTTTAAGAGGTCTTGCACCGAATTTAGGATCAAATCCTTTGCTGGCAACGTACTGCGCAACTCCTTCTTCGAATCTGATCTCTACACCGCTCTCCGCGCCTCTTTTTTTCACGAGCTCGAGCTGGAGCGCGGCAATATCTTTTATCTGTTCCTGCGTAAGAGGCCTGAATATGACGGTCTCGTCGATCCTGTTCAGGAACTCGGGCTTGAACACTTTTTTCAGCTCATTCTTAACGGAATCGGACATTGCTTCGTACTTGTTCTGCTCCGTGTCGTCGCTGAATCCGAGGGTGCGTCTGTCTGTTATATCACGCGCGCCGACGTTTGAAGTCATTATGATAACGGTGTTTTTAAAGTCCGCCGTCCTTCCTTTCGCATCGGTAAGGATGCCGTCCTCAAGCACCTGGAGCAGGATGTTGAACACGTCGGGATGCGCCTTCTCGATCTCGTCAAAAAGGATAACGCTGTACGGCTGCAGCCTGACTCTCTCTGTTAATTGACCGCCGTCGTCGAAACCCACGTATCCGGGAGGTGATCCGATCATTTTTGATACGCTGTGCGGCTCCATATATTCCGACATGTCTATGCGGATGAGGCTGCTTTCGCTGCCGAAAAGGTTTTCCGCAAGCGATCTTGCGAGCTCTGTTTTTCCGACTCCGGTAGGCCCCAGGAATATAAATGATCCGATAGGCCTTTTTGGGTCCTTCATTCCCGCGCGTCCGCGTCTTACGGCTCTCGATACGAGCGTGACCGCCTCGTCCTGACCGACAAGCCTTTTATGGATCGATTCTTCCAGCTTCAGGAGTTTTAAAGAGTCTTCCTCCCCGACTTTTTCAAGCGGTACGCCGCTCCATTGCGAAACGGTCTGAAGTATATCGCCGATCTCCACGACCGGGACGGAGTTCTTCTGCCCCGCGCGTTTTCCGGATGGCATTTTCGGCGAGCCTTCCAATTTCTCCCTAAGCTTCATTTCTTCGCGGTTGAGCTGCATCGCACGTTCGAAATCGTATTCTTTTACTGCCGCGATCTTTTTTCTGTACAGCTCATCTACCGTCGGTTTCGAAACTGACTTCCTGCCATCCGCATCCGTGAATCCTGCGCCTGTTTGCGGATCATTTCCTGCATCCCCTTTTCCCGCGGCATTTCCGATGCTCCTCATCCTCACGAGAGTGGCTGCATCATCGATCACGTCTATCGCTTTATCCGGTAAAAATCTGTCGCTGATATATCTTGCACTCAGTCTTACGGCCGCTTCAGGCACGCCTTCGTCAAATCTCACGCCGTGATATTTTTCGTACGCCTCAAGCACGGCTTTGATCATCTCGACCGCCTGGTCCTCGTCAGGTTCTTTTACCGTCACCGGCTGGAACCGGTGGGACAATGCCGCATTCTTTTCAAAAAGTCTTTTATAATCTGACGTTGACGTCGCACCTATTATCCTGAGCTCGCCGCTGGACAATCCCGGTTTAAGCAGCCCGCCGACGTCTCCTCCGCCCTCCGATGCCATCGCCAGAGTATGGATGTCGTCAATAAACAGTACGACGTCTTTATCCGCGAGCGCTTCGTCAATTATAGGCTGCATACGTTCCTCGAAATCACCGCGGTACCTTGTCCCGGCAATTATAGCGCTCATATCAAGCCGGATTATTTTCATCTTTCTGATCGCGTCGGGAACGTCTCCGTTTGCGATCTTTGCGGCCAGTCCTTCGACGAGCGCGGTCTTTCCGACGCCTGATTCTCCTATGACACACGGACTGTTTTTAGTCTTTCTCAGGAGTATCCTGATCATTCTCTGTATAAGCTCATCTCGGCACGCTACGGGGCTGTATTTACCTGCAGCGGCTTCTCTTACCATATCGACGCCGAAATACTGGAGCATTGACATCTGCACCGGCGGCACACCTTCGCGGCCTTCTCTGCCTCCGCTCTCCGCCTGCTGCCTGGCGCCGATCTCGCGGATAAACTGCATTGCCTCCTGCTGTTCAGCTTCGTCGGGAAGTTCGACGCCGTTCATCTGGAACATCAGCTTGCGTTTCATTATTTCATTTGTGTTGATTAGCTGATATACCTGGCTGGCGATCTGTCTGTCGTTAGCGCCAAGAGAGCTTATTATATGAAGAGCGTACGTGTCGAAGCCCAGGAGCTGCAGAAGGAGGTGGAGCGTTCCGACTTTCTCCTGCTTCCCTTCAACGCTTCTGCGCACCATAAGGTCGTAGCAGTCCGATATTGCTTTTAAAGCTCCGTAGCTGTACTCCGGAGGGCCTGATTCGGGGTCCCGCGGCTCTTTATCCATATATTCTTCGAAATGAATTATGGAGCCTTCCTGATCAGTGTCGATATCCGGCTTTTTATACGTTTTAGCGAGTGCCATGAATATCTTATCATGCGTTATCCCGAAATCGTACAATATATCGGACGTGACGCCTGTGTACGGGTCGGCGAGCCCCCAGAGCAGGTGGCCGGTGGTGACCGTACGGTCTCCCAGGTCGTCGCACAGCATCTCTGCCATCCATATCGCATGCTCTGCTTTATGTGTAAAAGCACCTTTATGCTCTCTGACAAATTTACAATAAAAATCTCGTTTCACAGATCTTCCTCCGTTGACGGCCTGCTTTAAAAGCAGATCCTGACTGTCTCAGTCTTCAAAAAAGCACCTGATCCCGGAAAGAGCGGCTATACCTGCCGTTTCCGTGCGCAATATCCTTTTTCCGAGCGAGATGGCTTTAAAGCCGCATCTTAAGGCCGTTTCGGCCTCATTCAAACTGATCCCGCCTTCCGGACCGATAATGACCGATATGTCATTTTCAAATGCTTCTCCTGCTTCGGTCAGTACTTTTTTTAGTGTTATCTCATCTTCGTTTTCATATGCCAGCAGTTTCAGTTCGTCTTCCGGCCTTCCCGTTACTGCTTCGTCGAACTTTACTATCTTTTCGATCTTCGGGATCATACCTCTTCCGCATTGTTTGGAGGCTTCTTCCGATATCTTCTGCCATCTTATTCTTTTTTTCTCCGCTTCTTCCGGGCTGAGGCGGACGACGGTATGTTCCGTCATCACGGGCTGTATCCGGTACACGCCCAGTTCGACGCATTTTTGTATTATAAGCTCCATTTTATCGCCTTTCGGTACGCCCTGGATGAGCGTGACCCTGACGCGCGGCTCCGTCGTATTTTCATCGGTTTTTTCGACGGCTGCTATAACTGACGAAGAGTCGCAGCTGGATATTTTCGCGGTAAATTCCTTTCCGTCCGTCGCGCAGAAGATAACGGTATCGCCGGGAGCCATCCGGAGAACGCTTACTATATGTCTGACGTCCTTTCCGGTTATTTCTATTATCCCTTCCGACGCTGCTCTCTTCGCCTGTTTTTCGTCAATAAAAAATCTCCTCATGATGGTTATCTTTACCTTATCTTTACCTTATCCCCGTCAACGTCAACGTCCGGCGTGTCAACCGTTTTAGCTTTACCCTGCCACGGCAAGTTCGAGCGCGAGCATACCGCCGATATTTCCCGTTTTTATCGCCTGGTCGAGTTCCATCGTATATTTCAGCTTTTCTTCGAGTTCTGCCGCTGTAAACCTTCTGCACTGTTCACACTGTTTTTTAACCGGGTACGCCTTCTGCCCCGTCGCGCGCTGTATATCGTTCTCCCGCATACCGTCCGCAAGCATCAGCTTTGAGCGCAAAAGGTTCTCCCAGTTCCGGGAGATCATAGAAAGCACGCCAAGCACAAAACCCCTGTCATTTTCATTTCCGTCAACGATCGCGTGAAGCATCTTTAAGGCGCCTGCGGTATCGTGTCTGGATACTGCGTCCGTAAGGTCGAAGATACGTGCGTTTAAAGACAGACTGCATACGCTTCTCACGTGCTTTTCCTCTATTTTCCCGCCTTCGGGCACGGTCAATATCAGTTTTTCAAGTTCGCTCATCAGGTTCGTGATATCGCTGCCGAGCCCGTTTATCATCACGTCTGCCGCATCCGGCGTCAATACCCTTCCTGCCGACTTTGCCTCCGACGCGAGCAGCTTTTTTATGTCGGATCCTTCGGCAGTCTTGCATTCGAACACCACTCCGAGCTTAAGGAACGCCTTGAACGTCGAAGTGCGGCGGTCAACTTCACTCTCTGTGAACACTACCGACGTTCCCGTGCCGTAAAGTCCCTCTAAAAAACCCGTTTCCCCCGATTTTTTAAAGAACCCGCTGTCGCGTATTATAATAAGCTTCTTTTCTCCGAAGAGGGACAGACCGCTGATCTCATCCTCGATATCACGGATATTGACCTCGCCGGTAAAATTCACCACGTTGATTTCTCCGTCGGACAGAGCTTTTTTAAGTCTCTTCAGATAAAGATCTTTAAGATATATCTCTTCTCCGAACAGCAGGTACGCGCTTGCATACTGCCCTGAAGAAAGATGTTTTTTCATCTCTCCCACGGTAGCGATCTCTCCGATTACAACGTCTGCCATACCCGCACCCTCTCCTTTCTGAAAAGTCCGATCCGCCCTATCGAGAAGCATATCCCGCCGCCGGTATCGGTACGGAAAACCTCAGCTCCACATCCGGTCAGCCTTCCGATAGCTTCTTTTGATGGATGTCCATAGCTGTTATTCCGACCTACGCTGATTATAGCATATTCGGGCAAAGTTCGCGACAGCATTTTTGCGCTGCTTCCGGATGCCGAACCGTGGTGCGGGACTATCATCACGTCAACGTCGGAAAACGCGCCTTTTTCAGCCAGCTCATCCTCTCCCTCTTTCTGAAGGTCTCCTGCCGCGATCATACTTCCGGCCCTGCACGAATACATCACGCACAGAGAAGAATTGTTTTCATCGGCGTCAGAACTGCCTCCGAAAAAAACGTCGGAAGAAAGAAACGACATTGTCACCCCGCCCAGCTTCACCCGGTCTCCGTCCGACGTTTCCAGGACTTTCCACCCGGCATCCGAAGCGGCCTGACGGACGCCAAGGAGTGACGGGGAATTGTCCGCACTGACGTACACGACGGCAGGCGGAAAATCCGAAAGTACCGACTCGAGACCGCCCGTATGGTCGGAATGGCCGTGCGAGATGACGATATAATCGAGCTTTTTTATCCCCTGCGCTCGAACCACTTCCACGATATCCGTCTGCCCCGTGCCGGTGTCGACGAGGCCGGTATATCCTCCCGCTTTCACGAGCATCGAACTCCCCTGTCCGACGTCGATCACGAGCGCCTCGATCATCGGTCTCTCTATCACCGCGTTAACGCCGAGCACTATCACTGCGATCACGGTCAAGGCTGCGGCAAACCTCGCCGCCCTGCTCTTTTTCAGGCTGCATACTGTTTTTTTTACGATCTCAAGAGCAGTCTTTCTAAACGGCGTGAGCGTCAATATCACTGCCGCGTATATTATCAATATCAGCCAGACAGGCGGTCTTCCCGTGCTGATGCGGCCTATCGGCTCCGGCAGCCTGCTCCCTGCGGCGGCAATGACCGCAACGAGCCTGCACACGAGTTTCATCACGTATTTAAGCAGCCATTTCAGCGGTCTTAAGACGAAGACCGGATCCGCCAGCGCCAGCAGAAACAGCACGTATCCCCCGATGCAGACGAAAGCGGACAACGGAGACGCATAAAGAGTGGTTACCAGCCCTGCCGGCGAGATGCTCCCGAACATATATGCGCTAAGAGGCATCAGAGCAATATTAACGCTGATCCCGGCGCACAGCGCGCTTTTATTCACGGCGCTTATCTTTTTAACTCCTCTGCGCTCCCGGTATTTCATAGAAGTAAACAACTCTTCGACGCCGGGTGCGACGAATATAAGTGCGATGACCGAAGCGTAACTAAGTATAAATCCCGTATTGAAAACGACGTAAGGATTTATAAGTATCTGTACCCCCGCCGAGAAACACAGCGCGTTGAAACGGTCATAAGGCCGCTCCAGGACGTCGCTTACCATGCTGAAAATCGCTCCGAGACCTGCTCTTAATACAGAACTGCTGAAATCAGCTATTGCCATAAAAGCAAACGTAGGCAAAAGCAGAAGAAGTCTCCTTGCCTTGAACCCGGTCTTCCTGTTGCGCACGACTGCTTTTAGAGGAAGAAGCACGAACGCCACGTGCATGCCCGAAACTGCAAGCAGGTGCGATACGCCGCCGTTTCTGAAATTTTCTTTTGTTTCGTCGTCAAGCGCCCCGGTATCTCCTGTCATGATCGCCGTCGTCAATACCCCGCTGTCTTCTCCCAGGAGTTCTTTGAGCTTCCGCCCCGCGAGCGACCTGACCGCGGCACCGGGCAGGTGTATTATCCCCGGAAAAGCGTTTTCCCGATCTATAGCGATCTTTTCGATACCGTCTTCGTAAATTTTGATCGAATAAGACACTCCGCGTGAAAGAAGATATCTCCTGTAATTGAATAATCCGGGGTTTCGCGGAGGATCAGGTTCGGATATATAGCAGTGCGTCAGTTTTACGAACGCTCCCGATGCCAGCGAAAGCTTTGTTTCCTCATCCAGACCGGCAACGTCAGCGATGGCTTTAAACGAACTGTTTACGAACAGCATCCTGTCTTCCTTATTCCATACGGTTTTATAAATAAAGCCTTCGATGGCATCGCTTTTTCTAAGAGCACTGACTTTCTCCGGATCAGTTCTTCCCAGGCCGGTAAAATGGACCCTGAATCCTCCCGCAAGCACGCAGGCGATCATAAAAAAGAGCATAAACCGCCCGTAAGGCAGTGCAAAATTTCTCTTTTTACTATGATTATTATTATTTTGATCGAAACTGAAATGGATCATTTTCCGCCCCTCTGAACCGCTGTTTTACAGCTGAAATCAGGAAGCGAAAACTACCTGCGAATAAAATGCTGCGGCGCCCCCGTGCGTTAGAAATTATACTCCGGATGCTGGAAAAAGTAAAGCGAAAAAACCGCTTTCCGGCTGCGGAAGCGGTACTCTAAAAGATGACAGGATCACTTATTTTTGCGCGCTTTAAGTGCTTTATATGCAGCCTCGATCTTTGCAAAACGATGCGCCGCTCCGGCCTTGCTGACAGGCGGCCTGCACATCTCGCCAAGCTCGGTAAGGGACAGTTCGGGGTTTGAAAGCCTCAGCTCGGCGATCTCTTTTACGGCTTCCGGCAGTCCGGAATAAACGCCCGAATCGCGAAGTGCATTGATCATTTCGACCTGTCTGAGCCCGGCGCTTATTACTTTGTTTATGTTTGCATCGTCGCAGTTAAGGACGCGGTTGCTGTTTCTGCGCCCTTCTCTGACGATCCTCACGTTTTCATACTCTAAAACTCCGCGGATCGCCCCGAGGTTTACGAGCAGAGCGGATACCTGTTCCGCGTCTTTAAGATATAAAACGAAGCGGCTGCCTTTTATTGTCCCTTTCGGCACGATATCACATAGCTCGAAAGCGGCCAAACCGAGTTCATACGACGCTACGGTCTTGAAAACGATCTCAAAATGTGCCGGACTGTCCGGTTCGCTTATATATCCGCCGGACAGAAAACAGCCCCTTAAAAAAGCCGCTGCACTGCCTTTATCTTCGATCGACACCTGTCCGCTCCAACGCATATCGAGCCCGTAAACAGCCTTCGTTCCGTTCCTGAAAAACGCCCTTTCGATCCTTCCTCCGGAGCGCAGACACAGTTTCTCGGCATGAACGGATACGTCTCTGCTGCCCGTGCGAAGTTTTCCGTCGGTAAGCATAAATATACCGTAAAATTCGGCCTTTTTATCCGACTTTCTCTTTGTCTCGACACCTGTCAACTGCGTTTTGATTTCAGAAGTGAACGACATATTGTCTCCCGACACGTGTAAACTGCTTTTAGTTTACAGCATTCTTATAAGTATAAGTTTGTGAAGAGCTCTTGTGCAGGCGGTATAAAGCACCAGTTTTCCCTCATCCGTCATATAAAACGGATCGTTCTCACCTACGACGGCAACGGCATCGAACTCGAGGCCTTTGGCAAGATAAGCCGGAAGGAAATATTTTCTCAATTTACCGGTATTTTTACCTTTGAACCCGACAGACCTGGCAAGCAATTCCGCCTGACGCCTTGTCCGGGTAATAAACGCTACGCTCTCAAGACCTGCGTTCGAAACTTCGCCGCATACCGAGCCGATAAGCCCGCCGATCTCTTCCTCGAAACGATCTGCGCTAATTGACACGATCTCGGGCTCTTCACCGTCCCTGACCGAACGTATTGACCCAGCCTCCCTGCCGAGCACGGAAGCAGAAAAATCAACGATCTGAGACGTTGACCTGTAATTCGTCGTGAGCGTGTAGCGCTTAAAAGGTCTCCTGGGGATGATCGAACGTATGCGCTCGACAAAATCTCCGGTGTTGCCGAACACGGCCTGGTCGCTGTCACCGACGAAAAGCATATTCGTCCCCGGAAAACGGCGGCGGAGCAGTTCAAGAAAGATACAGCTCAGATCCTGCGCTTCGTCGCAGATCAGGTAAAACACTCCGGGAAGCGGCGGCGCGGTCAATATAAGGTGCAGCACGCCTATGGCGCACGCGTCTTCGAACATGTCATCGTAGAACGTCAGAGGAGTCAGGTCGATACCGCACTTTTCGATGAACGCCTCGTCCGTATACATCCGCCTGTAAAGATCCGGAGCGCTGAGGCCGCGCATCATTGACCTGAGCGAATTAAGCACGAACTCTTTATTCGTCTCTTTAAATATTCCATTCCTTCTGCAAAGATCGTCCCGCACGCTCTCGAGCCGCCTGAGCAGCGGAACGTCCTGGTAGGTCGTATAGAAAAGCCTGTAAAGTTCATCCGCGCTAACGCTGCCTTCCATCTCCTCGGTAAGAGGCATCTCACGCGGTACAAAAATGCAATTGCTAAGGTGATCAACGTAATCCAGCACGAGCTTTCTGAAAGTCTCGGACGACTTCAATCTGCGGCAGATCGCCATTGCCTCCGCCTGCGAAGTCTCCTCGGCTGTACTCTCGAGCCCGAACTCACCGGCCGTCTCAGCCTCGTCCAGCCTGGTCAAATACCGCATCTCGCCTATATCGTCTATGACCTCCGAAAGCAGATCCTCCTGAAGATACGGACGGATATTGTCCTCACCCAGGTCAGGCAGAACGGTAGAAATATAATCCGAGAAATAATCGTTTGGCGAGATGATCGCAAGCCCCTCGTTTTTCATCCTGTTCCTGAAACCGTACAGGATATACGCGGCTTTATGAAGCGCCACAGACGTCTTTCCACTTCCTGCGCAGCCCGAAATGACGGTGATCCCCTCTATATGGTCTCGCACGATCCTGTGCTGCTCCTTCTGGAGCGATTCGACGATGATACGCATATGCTCGCCCGCGTTTCTCCACAGCGCCTCGGACAATATCTCATCGTCCGACGGCATACTGACGCGGCTTACTTTTACGAGCTCCCCCTTATTGAATCTGTACCTGCGCTTTTCGCTGAGGTGGACGTCCTGCCTCCCCGCCGGCGTATCGAAATATGCCTCTCCGGGCTCGCTCTCATAATAAAGCGAACATACGGGCGCGCGCCAGTCGAACGTGATGATCTCGTCTGTCTCCGGATCCCTCAGCGTCTGAAGCGATATATAGAGGCGGTTATTCTCCTCCGGCTCGTCTTTATACACAAAATCGATACCGGCGAAATACGGCTCCTGGTCCTGTCTCTCGAGCTTTTTAAGATGCGCGAGCACCCCGATGTAATCAACGGTATCCAGCGCCTCGTTACTGAGGAGATCGCGTTTTTCATCATCTTTGAGCTCCGAGAAATAATCGCTGAAATATCTGCGCTGTTCCAGAATCTGGTTTTTCCGCCTGCCTGAAGCGGCCAGTTCGGCGTCAATGCATGCTTTTATCGCGCGGTGCGTAAGTTCGGCGTACTCCCGTTCCTCTTTGCTTATTTCATTTATCCTGTCGTCAATTTTCATGAACGGTCTCCTTGGCTGATCAGGCGGCGTGCCGCACCTGCATTAATCTTTATCTGCTTTTTCAAGTCCTATAGCGCCGTCTTTAACAAAGATCCTGACGGTGTCTCCCGATGAGACCCTGCCGTCCAGATACATCTCTGCCAGCTCATCCTCGATATGCCTCTGGATGTACCTGCGCATCGGACGGGCTCCGTATTTCTCATCGAACCCTTCCTTTGCAAGAAGTTCATATACACCGTCGCCCACAACGATCGAAACGCCGTTGTCCGCGCTCTCACGTTCGATCTCGCCGACCATGAGTTTCGCTATGCCCGCCATGCTCACCGGATCGAGGCTGTCGAATACGACGATCTCATCGACGCGGTTAAGGAATTCAGGCCGGAAAATGTTCTTCAGCTCTTCACGCGAAGCATCGGCTGCGGAAGCCTTTTCATCGGCAGAAAAGCCGATGCTCTTGCTCTTTAACGAATTGCCCGCGTTGGACGTCATTATGATGATGGTATTCGAAAAATCCACCACCCTGCCCTGGCTGTCGGTCAGGCGCCCGTCGTCAAGTATCTGCAGAAGCATATTGAAAACGTCCGGGTGTGCTTTCTCGATCTCGTCGAGCAGTATAACGGAATACGGTCTCCTTCTGATCTTCTCGGTAAGCTGACCGGCCTCGTCGAATCCGACGTATCCCGGAGGCGATCCGATCAGTTTCGACACCGTGTGCTTCTCCATATACTCCGACATATCCAGACGGACCAGAGCCTCCTGCGTCCCGAACAGTTCGATCGAAAGCTGACGTACGAGCTCCGTCTTTCCTACGCCTGTCGGACCTACGAGTATGAACGACGCCGGTTTGGTGTGTTTTCTGAATCCCGAGCGGTTCCTGCGTATCGCCCTCGCGACTGCCTCGACCGCTTTATCCTGTCCTATGATGTGCTGCTTCAGCCTGCCTTCCAGCTCCATGAGACGTCTCGCTTCGTCCTCGGAAACCGTATGCACCGGTATCCCGGTCCACGTCTCTATAACACCCGTGATATCGTCGAACGTCACGTTATTATATTCGTGCTCCTTCAGTTCGCTGAACTGGGCGTCCAGGAGAGCGAGCTTGTTCTTACCTTCCGCGATATTTTTGAAGTTCTCAAGCTGCTCATCCTCGGTATTGCATTGCTTGTTCTCCATCGCCTCGATCTCGCCCGTAAGCGCCGCGATCTCGGCGGCAAGTGCGTCGATCTTTCCGAGAGTGTCGTTTCTGAGGTTTGCGCGCGATGCCGCTTCGTCGAGGACGTCAATAGCTTTATCGGGCAGGTATCTGTCCGTGATATATCTTTCAGCCAGCTTCACGGCTTCCTCTATAAGCTCGTCGCTGACGCGCGTCTTGTGATACTCCTCGTAATGTGCCTTTATGCCTTTGAGGATATCTATAGTCTCGGAGACGGAAGGCTCGTTTACCATAACAGGCTGGAAACGGCGCTCGAGTGCGGTATCCTTCTCGATATATTTGCGGTACTCTTTAAGAGTTGTCGCTCCGATCACCTGTATCTCTCCCCTGGAAAGAGCAGGCTTCAATATGTTCGCGGCGTTCATTGACCCCTCGGCCTCTCCCGCGCCCATGATATTGTGGATCTCGTCGATCACCAGAATGACGTTGCCCGCGTTTTTCACTTCGTCCAGGAGCCCCTTCATACGGCCTTCGAACTGGCCTCTGAACTGCGTTCCGGCTACCATTGCCGTCAGGTCGAGGAGGTAGATCCGCTTATCCAGAAGCTTTTCTGGCACCTGCCTGCGCGCGATCCTGAGCGCCAGTCCTTCGGCGATAGCAGTTTTACCTACGCCGGCCTCGCCCACGAGCACGGGGTTGTTTTTCTGGCGGCGGTTGATTATCTGTATCACGCGCTCCGTCTCCCTGTTCCTGCCTACGATATTATCGATCTTCCCTTCTTCTGCCTTACCTGTAAGATCGGTGCCGTACATAGAAAGGAACTTGAATTTCTGCTGCTTTTTCTCGGCTTTATTATCCGCTCTGCCCTGGGTCTTCGCGCCATCGCCGTTTCCTGCGGCGTTTTCGTTTTTCTTCTCGTCCGGTCCCAGGATCCTGCCGGAGCCGGCAAGGCCGCTGAAACTCTGTCCGAGGTTTTTCAGCATTTCGAAAAAGTTCGGAGCCCCGGTCGATGAAGGAGTAGCGCCGCTGCCGTCAGAAGGAGCCTGAGCGTCCGCGGAAACGTCTGCGTCAATATCGCTTTTATCTGCTCCCGCCGCTTCGTCCATCTGTTCGGTGATCCCGGTCATTTCATCCGCCATCGCCTCAAGGTCCTCGTCGGATATATTCATATTCGACAGGAACTGGTTCACCTGAGGAAGATTTAGCTTTTTAGCGCAGACGATGCAAAGCCCTTTATTAACCTGCTTCCCCGTCTGATCTATCTGTGAGACGAAAACCGTCGCTATTCTTTTGTTGCACATCGAGCATATTTCTCTTTTCATCTTTTATCCTTCTCCTTCCCTCGCCCGCTGCCGCGAACTTCGGAATGATCCTTAGCCTTCTTTTTCGCTTCGCGGTCAAATATATTCTTCAAAAACTGTCCTGTGTACGATCCCGCAACTTCCGCGACCTCTTCCGGCGTTCCGGTGGCAACGACCCTGCCTCCCGCATCTCCGCCTTCCGGCCCGAGGTCGATTATATGGTCGGCGCATTTTATCACGTCAAGGTTATGTTCAATGACCACGACGGTATTGCCCGCGTTCACCAGCCTGTCCAGTATCTCTATAAGCTTTTTCACGTCGTGAGTATGAAGGCCGGTAGTCGGTTCGTCAAGGATGTAAAGCGTATTGCCCGTACCGATCCTTGACAGCTCGGACGCCAGCTTTACACGCTGCGCCTCTCCTCCGGACAGCGTCGTGGATGACTGACCGAGCTTCATATACCCGAGTCCGACGTCAACGAGCGTTTCGATCTTTCTTCTTATTGCCGGAAGGTCGGTGAAAAACTCCGCCGCTTCGCTGATCGTCATATCCAGCACGTCCGCTATATTTTTCCCTCTGTAACGTATCTCCAGAGTCTCGCGGTTATACCGCCTGCCCTTACAGACCTCGCACGGAACGTACACGTCCGGCAGGAAATGCATCTCGATCTTCTTTATTCCGTCTCCGGAGCAGGCCTCGCACCTGCCTCCTTTAGCGTTAAAACTGAACCTGCCGCTCTTATATCCTCTCGCTCTGCTTTCAGGAAGCATCGCGAACAGATCTCTTATCTGCGTGAAAACGCCGACGTACGTTGCCGGATTGGAGCGCGGAGTCCGTCCGATAGGAGACTGATCGATACATATGCATTTATCGATATTCTCCTTACCTGAAACGGAGTCATATTTCCTGCCTACAGGATCTTCGTCCGTATATATCTTCGAGAGCACCTCGTTCACGAACGAACTCTTGCCGGATCCCGAAACGCCTGTCACGCACACGAATTCTGCCAGAGGAACGGTTACGCTGATATTCTTGAGGTTATTGACCCTGAGCCCGTTAACGGTGACCGATCTTCCGCTGCCGGGTCTTCGGTCAGACGGCACGGGAATGCTAAGTTCTCCTGAAAGATATTTACCTGTAAGCGAATCCGGACAATTCATTATTTCTTCCGGTGTTCCGACCGCTACGATCTTTCCGCCGTGAACCCCTGCCAGCGGTCCGACGTCAACGATGCAGTCCGCAGACATCATCGTCTCTTCGTCGTGCTCAACTACGATAAGCGTATTTCCGAGGTCGCGAAGTTTCTTCAGGGTCGCGAGCAGCTTCTGGTTATCCCGCTGATGAAGACCTATGCTCGGCTCGTCAAGTATATACAGCACTCCCATCAGTCCGGCGCCGATCTGCGTCGCCAGCCTTATACGCTGCGACTCTCCGCCCGAAAGCGTCCCTGATGATCTCGACAGGGAAAGGTATTCGAGCCCCACGTTCACAAGGAAACTCAGCCTCCCGCGTATCTCCTTAAGAATATCGTGAGAGATTATCTCCTTCTCGCCTTTCAGCTCCAGCCCCTCGACGAACGTGAGCGCGTCACGGACGGATTTGTCTGTAAACTCAGATATGTTTACACCGCCTAACGTAAAGCATAAGGATTCTCTGCTAAGCCTTTTACCTTTACAGTCCGGACAAATGTTTTCCGACATATAATACTCTATCGGGTACATCTCGAAACTGCCTTCAAGCTTCCTGGCATAATGCGCCTTCAGCACGTTCATTATCCCCACGTAAGGCTGTCTTAAAAGTTTATAGCCGTTGTTGAACGGAACGTTTTTATCCCCGCTGCCCGAGACCACTACGCAGGCGATCTCATGAGGGAGTTCTCCCACCGGAACGTTTACGTCGAACTTATACGTTTTCCCGAGCGACTCGATTATCGCCAGCTTCTCAGTAAGATTATTGTCCAGAAGCATCGCCATCAGCACGTCGTAAGTGGTGCGGTGAGATATCTTGGCGATAAAATCGTCCTCCTGGAACTGAACTATCCTGCCTATTCCCGAACACGTCGGACATGCTCCGGCGGGACTGTTGAACGAGAACATTCTGGGAGATATCTCGGGAAGGCTGATACCGCATTCCGGGCAGGCGAAATTCTGGCTGAAAAGTACTTCAAGCGCAGCTTTATCGTCATTTTTCTCTACTAATTCATCTATTTTCGCATCGACGCCCGGCATGCAGTCTTTCACCCTGATAAGATCCGCCACGCTCATTCCGGAACCGGGAGTGATCGATACTATCGCCAGTCCGGAGGCAAGCCTGAGCACGGTTTCAAGCGAATCGGTCACCCTGCGCTGAAGATCCGGTCGTATTACCAGCCTGTCAACTATGACTTCTATATCGTGATTTTTATATTTTTCGAGCGTTATCTCCTCGTCAAGCGAATACATTTCTCCGTCGACTCTGACGCGTGAATATCCGTTTTTCCTGAGAGATTCAAACAGCCTGGCATATTCTCCCTTTCTGTGCCGGATCACCGGCGCAAGCAGCTGAACGCGCATTCCCTCCGGAAGCTTCATCACCGCATCTGTCATCTGATCGACCGTCGTTGCCTTGATCTCACGACCGCATTCAGGGCAGTGCGGCACACCTACGCGCGCGTATAAAAGCCTTAAATAATCGTATATTTCGGTCACGGTACCCACCGTAGAACGGGGGTTCCTCGAAGTTGATTTCTGATCGATCGATATCGCCGGGGACAATCCGTCTATGCTGTCTACGTCCGGTTTTTCCATCTGTCCGATAAACATTCGCGCGTACGAGGACAACGACTGCATATACCTCCTCTGTCCTTCCGCGTAAATCGTATCGAACGCCAGAGAGGATTTGCCCGATCCGGACAATCCCGTAAACACCGTAAGGCTGTCTCTGGGTATCTTCACATCTATATTCTGCAGGTTATTCTCCCTTGCACCTCTAACTTCTATATAATCCTGTTTCAATTCTCGCTGCTCCTGAGTTTTCGTATTATATCCCTGTACTTAGCCGCTTCTTCAAATCTCAGTTCTCCCGCTGCCTCCGACATCCTGCCTGTGAGCAGATCCAGAAGTTCGCCTACCGAAAGTTCAAGCTCTTCGTCTGTCAGAATGAGCGCCGAATCCGACGTCAGGTCGTCCGTGCCTGTCTTTCGCCTTGTATTACCCTGATATTTTCCGCCGCGTCCTCCGGCTCTGCCGGGCCTTAGGATCTTATCCAGCGCGCCTTCTCCGCTGTCCTCTACGACCTTTCCCGTCGAAATAACTTCGCGAACGCTCTTGGTTATCGTCTTCGGGACGATACCGTTTTTCCTGTTGAAATCCAGCTGTATCCTGCGGCGGCGGTTCGTTTCCGAGATCGCATCCTGCATTGCCTCCGTGATGCTGTCGGCATACATTATGACTTTTCCCGAAGCGTTTCTGGCTGCGCGGCCTATCGTCTGGATGAGAGACACCTCGCTGCGGAGGAAACCGACCTTGTCCGCGTCCAGGATCGCCACTCTGGACACTTCAGGCAGGTCGAGCCCTTCTCTTAAGAGGTTTATTCCGACGAGCACGTCGAAAACACCGAGGCGCAGATCGCGGATGATCGCCATACGGTCGATCGTTTTAACGTCGGAATGCATATATTCAACTTTAATACCCATCCCGGAAAGATGCTGCGTCAATTTCTCAGCCATTTTTTTGGTGAGCGTCGTCACCAGCACGCGCTGGTTCTGCGCCACGACGCTGTTGATCTCACCGATCAGGTCGTCTATCTGCCCCTCGACCGGTCTTACCTCTATTTCGGGGTCAACGAGTCCGGTGGGCCGTATTATCTGCTCCACCACGTTTGTTGACCGCGAACGCTCGAACTCGGAAGGAGTCGCACTGACAAATATCACCTGATTAATTTTATCCTCAAATTCATCGAACTTGAGCGGCCGGTTATCAAACGCCGAAGGGAGCCTGAATCCGTACTCCACCAGCGACATCTTGCGCGCGTGATCGCCGTTGTACATTGCCCGCACCTGCGGAAGGGTCGCGTGAGACTCGTCAATAAACATTATGAAGTCTTCCGGGAAATAGTCCAGAAGCGTGTACGGCGGGCTTCCGGGAGCACGGCCGCTTATGTGCCGCGAGTAATTCTCGATCCCGTTACAGAATTTCGTCTCGCGAAGAAGTTCGAGGTCGTACCTGGTCCTCTGCTCAAGTCTGTATGCCTCTACGATCTTGTTCTCCGCTTTAAGGACAGCGAGCCTTTCCTCAAGTTCCTCTTCTATCGTCTCTATGGCGTGCTCCAGTTTCGCATCTGTCGTAGCGTAGTGAGACGCCGGAAAAATAGCCGCGTGGTTGAGTACGCGCCTTAGCGTGAAATTCGTCACGTCACATTCACATATCCGGTCGATCTCATCGCCGAAAAACTCTATCTTTATTATAGCGTCTTCCCTGTCGGAAGGCCTTATGGAGAGCGTATCCCCCGATACCCTGAAAGAGTTTCTGGCGGAAAAATCACTCCTGTCATATACGTAGTTCATCGCGGCCAGTTTAGCCGTCAGTTCGTCTATCTCCATATGCATCCCCGGCCGGAGCGACACCATCAGATCGGTATAATCCTCAGGATCTCCCAGACCGTATATGCACGATACGCTGGCGACAATGATAACGTCTCTTCTTTCAAGCAGAGCGGCTGTCGCGGAATGGCGCAGGCGGTCGATCTCGTCATTCACGCTCGAATCTTTTTCGATGTACGTATCGGTGGCGGCAATATATGCCTCGGGCTGGTAATAATCGTAATATGAGACAAAGAACTCCACTGCATTGTCCGGGAAAAACTCCCGGAACTCCGAACAGAGCTGAGCGGCGAGCGTCTTATTATGCGCAAGCACGAGCGTCGGTCTCTGGACCTTTTCTATGACTTTAGCCATAGTATAAGTCTTACCGCTGCCCGTCACGCCTAAAAGAGTCTGACAGACGTCGCCCGCTTCTATGCCTTTAGCAAGCGCTTCTATCGCCGCAGGCTGATCGCCTTTAGGTTCATATTCAGATACAACGTGAAATAAATTCTGCTCCATTACAGCC
>JAEEGL011149051.1_pt1 | contig 26063 bp, 17 predicted proteins | sample 9134231 | NCBI WGS metagenome assembly JAEEGL01 (sample SAMN16246548, study PRJNA631951) | gut metagenome | biome: gut microbiome; feature: rumen; material: fiber-attached | host: Bos | place: Iran: Karaj | collected 2018-10
ATTGTAGGTCTTTTTGAGATCCGCAAGAGTCTCCGTCATGGATGTGATCTTATCATTGAAGTTGGCGATCTGCTCTGTTCTCGCCTCCTCGTCTCTGGTAACGAGTGCCCACCATGCGGACTTTGCATAAGCCTGTGTATCTATACGTAGTTCCCCCTGATCCGTATTCATGTGATAGTATGTCTTGTACATACTGGTCAGACCGTAAATACAGAATCCAACCGTAGCCGCAAGTGTTGCGATAACGATGACGCTGTAGATCATGATCCGCTTAAAGGCAATATTAAACTTGTCCTTAAGCTTAGAAAACTTGAGTCTGTCCTTGTCAATAGTTGTGAGTTTTTTGATAATCATTTCCCCCTCCTTAATCTGTCTCTTAATGTGGTCTTTTATTTATAACGCATCTGCCTGATGCGTTTACTCCAAATCTATGTCCAATTCAACCGGACAATGATCCGAACCTAAAATATCTGTATGAATGACGGCGTCCTGAAGCTTATCCGTCAGCGAAGGTGACGCTATCCAATAATCTATACGCCAACCCGTGTTTTTCTCTCTGGCCTTAAATCTGTAGGACCACCAGGAATAAACATCTGTCTTGTCAGGATAAAAATACCTGAATGTATCTATAAATCCGGCATCCAACAGTTCTGTCATCTTGCCCCTCTCCTCATCGGTAAAGCCGGCATTATGATGGTTGGTTGACGGATTTTTAAGATCTATCTCCTTGTGTGCTACATTGAGATCGCCGCAATAAAGTATGGGCTTTTTCTTATCAAGTCCGATAAGATACTCTCTTATAGCATCCTCCCACTCCATCCTGTAGGGGATCCTGGAAAGATCCTGCTTGGAATTGGGAGTATAACAGGTAACAACATAGTAGTTGTCATACTCTAGAGTGATCACCCTGCCCTCATTGTCAAATTCCGGACTTCCAAGCCCGTATGTCACTGAGACAGGTTCTCTTTTGGTAAAGATCGCTGTTCCGGAGTATCCCTTTTTCTCTGCGTAATTCCAGTAAGATCTGTAGCCCTCAAACTCCAGATCTATCTGGCCTTCCTGAAGCTTGGTCTCCTGCAAGCAGAAGAAATCAGCGTCCGCAGCCTCGAAGAACTCCGAAAAGCCCTTACCTACACAGGCCCTAAGGCCGTTAACATTCCATGAGATCAGCTTCATATCAGTTTCCTGCAGCGGCAGTAATGGCGTCTATAATGATCTGTGCGTATGCCTTCTGTCCATCGGGTTTAAGATGGATACCGTCATTGTAGAACCAGTCGGGATTCTGACCTGCCGGTGTATTCCAGTCGATAAGTGTAACATTGTCATTGTTATCTACAACTGTCTGAATAGCTGCATTGGACTGATCCTCCCACTGAAGGTTAGCTCCATATACATTGACCCAGAATACCTTGCGGTCTGCTCCGAGATAATCGATGATCTCCTGTCCCTTGGATGAATTGAAAGGGCTGTTGGTTCCCAAAGCGATGACTACGGTATCTCCAAGCTTTCCTGCAGCAGCAAGCTCCTCCATGATGGCCTTGCCCTGAACAACCTGTCTTGACTCCTTGGCATCTACAACTCCGCTTTCAGGTAAAAGCTCCTCAATAGCAGGTGCTGCACCAAGCATAACTGAATCACCTATGCAGGTCACGCTCTCAAGAGGATCAACCTCAGGTTCCTCAACAGCGGGTTCCTCCTCGCCCTCCTGCTCATCAGCGGGCTGCTCTGTCTCATCAGACTGCTCTTCCTGAACGTCCTGATCCTTATCCTTTTCTTCCTCAAGCTTTTTAGCGTTTTCCTCAAGCTCCTTTGCAACCTGATCGGCATCGGAATTCTTTTTGCCGGAAGTCAGGCTTGCGCATCCGCCAATGACAAAGGTCACAGCAAATACAAGTGTAGCTGCAAGAAACAGCGCTTTCTTAGTCTTCATCACAACTTCTCCTCCACTGAACGAAAGTTTTCTGGAAACGATCCAGCCGGTAAGCTTATGGAGCCAAGCGGCCAGAATTATTATTATCACAAACTGTATCAGACCCGAAAAAGGAAGTCTGGTCCACTTTTTGATGTTGAAAAGGAAGATGACCGGATACATCCAAAGATACATCTCATAGCTTCTCTCCCCGATCCACTTAAGAGGTGGAATATCGAGGAACTTACCGATCGAAAGTCCGGGATCGGACACGAGCAGAAGGATGATACCAAAGGCAAATGTTATGAACTGCATGCCGCCCCAGTAGGTTATGGTGGCCTGACCGTCAATAAACACAAAGGCCAGAAGTACGATCACTCCCAGAACCACCACTACGATGGGGGCGATTGCCCGCGTAGCTGCCGAAACCCTCTCCATGATCTTGGGATTGGTATATATCATACCCAGCATAACACCAAATAGAAGTGCATATGCTCTGGTATCTGTTCCGTAGTACACTCTTGTAGCATCACTGCCCGGCGTGTATAAGATCGCCATCAGCAGCGCGGAGATAAGTGTCAGGACTCCGAATATCAGAAATCCCCTGTTGGAAAAAGCCTTTTTCTTGCTGGCCACTCTGGAGAATACCAGATACATAAAAAACAGGAAAGGCCAGATCAGATAGAACTGCAACTGCAAGGACAAATACCACAAGTGGGTAAAGGGCGATGCGTTGGCGATCTTGGTGAAATAGGACGAATTCTGAAGGATCTGCCACCAGTTATTGACGCCTGTCAAGATAGATAGTATCTCCCCACCGATGCCCTTGATGGAGACCGGAGAAAGCAGGAAGAAAAATCCTGTCGTTACAAAAATACAAACAACCAGCGCCGGATATATCCTTATAAGCCTCTTTTTGTAGAAGCCTGAAATGCTGAACTTACGCTTTTTGCGAAGGTTCTCGGCACTAACCGACAAAAGAAAGCCCGATAGCACAAAAAAAAGCGAGACTCCCAAAAATCCGCCCTTTATTGTAAAAGGAAACATATGATATAAAATAACTGCTATGATAGCAATGGCTCGAAGGCCATCTAATCCGCATATCCTGTTAGTCTTGTTACCTGACTCAGACATAAAAAACTCCCATCCACATAATCCATTTTACTCTAAACCGTTTGCCCCTTCATGTCAAGGGATTTCCTAAATCTGTGGGCTTTTTCCCATACAAAAAAGCGTGCCGAAGTGGCACGCTTTTTGGTCAGTTTAACCTCAACTCACTGTTACTTTTTTCTTAGCGGACCATCCGGAGTAATAAGTACCGGAATCATCCTTGTAATATGTCCGTACCCGTACATAATATGTACCCTTTGCAAGCTTCTTAACTGTAAGAGAAGACTTGCTCTTGGCCACCATCACCTTGGTGCTGCCGCTCATGGATGATGACTTGGCATACTGGACCTGATATTTTTTGAACGCTCCTGCAGGCTTGCTCCAGGAAGCAGTAAGTCTCTTTTTCCCGCCACTGACGTTGCCTATCACCGGCTTCTTCATAGAGATCTTAAAGGTCTTGGACAGGCTACCGGTGTAATTACCTTTGAAGGTAGCTGTCACTGTGGCTGTGCCCGGATAGATGTTGCTATCATAGGACAAAGTATAATCTGTCTCTGCCTTAAGTGTCAGCGCTCCGCTCTTGATGGTAACCGTCGGGGTTATCTCCTTACCGGTAAAGCTCTTGGCGGATACATTTGACATGGTAAGCTTTTCACCGTCAAGAGGAGTAATGGTATAGGTGCCTTTTATCTCGGAACCTGCAAAATCGCCCTTGCCCGTAGCCGTCACATTGACCGTACCGGCATTGGTAGTATCACCTGTGGTAGTCAAAGTATAGAGCGATGCGTTGACCCAGTCTGCTCCGTCATTGAGGGTCACTCTCATGGTGGGCACATGCACCTTTCCATCATATGCTACGGAATAGGTCTGCTCATAATTCATTGTAGACTCATTGAGGAACTCTATCCTTCCTCCTGTCAGCGTTCCCTTTTCGATGGTGAACTCTGCCGTCTTGGAATCTTTAAAGTTTCCTTTTCCGGTAATGGTTACCGAGGCCTTGGTGGTGCTTGTAGATACCGAAGTGTTGTTTTTATAAGTAGTGGTATAGTCTTCCGCAGCCACATCTACGTTGCCTGCTTTTACCGTAATGGTTGGCTTGATCTCGGAGCCGGTATATGTGTACTTTGTAGCGCCAAAGGTAATGGTGGCATCCTTGAGGCTGGCCTGCTCGATCTTGAAGGTCATGCTCTTGGTTCCTGAATAGATGCCCTTTCCGGCTGCGGTTACCGTAGCCGTTCCCGCCTTGATATTGTTTGAATAAGTCAGATCATAATTTGTGGCGTCCAGCACTGCACCGTTTCTTGTGAGTGTAACCTCCGGCTTCTTTTCGGTTCCGTCGTAAACGATGGCATCCGTCTTTGCAAGGGCAAGGGTTGCACTGCTGATGCTTCCGCCGGGATCTGCGGTAACGGCAAAGTTTCTGCTGGCTGTTCCTGTATAGTTGCCTATTCCCTTGGCTGTAACAGTTCCTGTACCAACTGCGGTATTGGACTTATACTCAAGTGTGTAATCAACATTTTCGGTCAAAACCGTTCCGTTGGTAAGTGTAACCTTGGGCTTTGGCTCAGCCTTGCTTCCGTTGAGCGCATAGCTGTTTGCCATATCAAGATACGCATCGGAAAGATCTGCCTGGGTTACTGTAACCTTGGACTTTATTGTCTTTGAATCAAGAGAAGTGATGTTTATGTCCGCCGATAGTTCGGATGACCCGACATTATATCCTGTCACCTCTCCATTAGCAACTCTTGCTATCGCGCCGATACCCGACTTCCAAGTCACGGTATTTGCATTAGACGCTTTGAGCACACAGGCCGTCTCATCCGTATTATGAACTCCGTCATTAGTCTTAAGCCCTATGGTATATGTAGGAAGGACTGTTGACTCTCCGCTTTTTACGCTTATATCTCCGGGAGTCTGAACTATTGTATAATTGCCCAGCATATACGCCTTAAGGATCCTTGTACTAACCGTCACGGATGATACCGAACTTGATGAAAACGCACCACCGGTTCCGGCAGTATTATAAAGCTGTGCCCAATAATCCGTACCGTTGTAAATAACATGTCCTATTGCCGTATAGTAGACAGCGTCATCAGGAACTACCAGTGTTGTCGCAAGTGAAGAATTTCCGCTGGCTATCGTCTCCTTTACAGCCGGTGATCCATTACCGTCCGGTCTTGTATTGCTAAAGAATATAGCAATCTCCTTTGCTCTCTGGATAGCATCAGCCTCTAGAGTGTTGTCATATATTAACTGATGGGTCCTTCCCGAATTCTCATTGGATAATATATTGGAAATATCCGTGGACTGAGCCACTTCCAGATCGTAAAAGACTGTACGTGCCTCATTTGAGGATGCAAAAGGAACCTGATACGTAGTCGAAGCCGTCGATGTTGTCTTATCCGCTGCCAAAGCAGTTGGCATCACCGGTATAACAGAAAAAGCTAGAACTGCCGAAAGAATAATTCCCCTTATTCTTTTTTTCATGTCGTGCCTCCCTGGCTGATAAATCCTGCGGAACCGCCCCGCAGATACAATACTCCATGTCTTATATCGGACATCTGCTTTAGTAACTTAACCCTATCTTATAAGTTTTACGATATTTCCGTCTGTAATAAAGTTTGACAGTTCATAGCATACCAGGATCCTGTCGGGTTTTTCAGACTTAAGGAACTCCGGAAAACTTTCACTGTAATATCTGGCATCCACCATATCGATCCTTCTGTAGTAAGGGATCAGATAGGGAACCATGCTGTTGGCATAGGAATCTTTGATGATGCAAAGATGTCCCAGGTCCTGCTTCGGACTTGGATTGGTAATGGTAACCTTGTTGTAGTTCCCTCCAAAGTAAACCGCATACTTATCCTTAACATCCAGCTTTTCCATATCATAGATACCGTCATGCTCCTTACCTGCGTACTCTGCCGTAACACCCTCAGGCACCATCGGAAGTTTTAGATCATCATACTTTACCCATGAGTTATCGGGAGCCTTTGAATATAGTGTTCCCAAAAACTTCTCTGAGCCCTTATCCGAGATCAGACTCTCATAATCATCAAGGACGACGCCCTGCTCTGCCAAAAAATGCTCGGCACCTATGTATGCTCCCCAGGAAGTCCAGTGATGATCTGTCTTAAAGTATACCTCATACTCATTGTTTTGAAGAGCCTGCCTGAAATCCAATACCTTGGCATTATCAAAAAAGTCGTACTGCTTTTCAAAATATCTGTCCCCATCATATGCCACAGCTGATGACGGCAAAAGTTGGGATTCCACATCCGAATGAGAAGGTACCAACATCACATCCGTATGGATACCTGATTCCGAAGCGATACGGTCGATAACCTTAAGTAAAGTTTCGTACTTGCTTTCCGACAGATCACTGTTCAGAGTCTTTTCAATATAATTATGATCTTTTCCGAAGTATACTCCGCCGGCATCCCTTTTACCCATGAGCCTTTTAAGACGTACCTGGGTACTGACGCAAAGATCCCTCAAAGGGAACTGATCCGCGCAGGCCTTCTCAAAATCTTCCTGGAACTGACCACTGAGAATGCCCTCAACTGTCACCTCAGGAAATCCCGTCAGATATCTGTTTTCCATCTCCGAAAACATCATCTTGGGCGGCGCCATCACGGCTATTCCCAGGGCTATCAACATGGCGAAGCATATTATGACATATACTATACTTAATTTCTTCATTTCCTTTTCCTTATTGGTAGTGTTTCCACAAGAACATATTATGCGTTTTTTTGCAGGTAGGCTCCTGATGAGCGATTCATAAGCCCGGCCATGTGTTATCTAAGCATGCTTTGTGTAGTAAGCGCTAGATTATCGTGGTCAGACCTACTTGCGAGGCAGAAGTTGCCATGGATGGCAACTTCACGAGGAAAGCGCCCGGATGAAGCTTTGACGAGGGTGCCGACCGTATAAGGTATATGTCAAGGCCTGACCCGAGGATCTAAGCGAGCTACGATAGCATGCGTGATAGCATATGGGCGGGCGTATCAAGCTCATCAATTAGAACCTAAAATACAAGAACGGATTATAGCTTCCTGCCGACAATAAAACCACAGATATGATCAGCAGTGCCAGCGTATATACCGCCTTCAGGATCCGGCCGACAGAACTAAGTTCATTTTCAGAGTCCCGTGATGCAAAGATCTTTTTGCAGATCCGTGCCGGCAGGCTCGTACATCCGATCACAAGCACGATAAGGAAGGGCAGATACTGTCCCCACTCGTAAAGCGCCAGTGAATTCCCCACATGCCCGAAATCGAACAAGCCCGCAAAGTGGATCCCCAGCTGGGATACATCATCAAATGCAAAGATCACCCAGCCAAGTACTACCAGAAGCATGGTATAAACATGGGACACCCACCCCGGTAGTTTGTTCAAAACCTTGCCCAGGAAATACTTTTCGAGAACAAGAAGCAGGAAATAATAAAGTCCCCAGAAAATAAAATTCCATCCGGCTCCGTGCCACAGTCCTGTCAAAAACCAGACAACAAGCAGATTGAAGATATGGCGTCCAACCGAGCATCTATTACCGCCCAGCGGGATATAAAGATACTCTCTGAACCAGGTTCCCAGAGTCATATGCCATCTGCGCCAGAACTCTGTAATGCTCTTTGATTCATAGGGATGATCAAAGTTCTCCGGGAAATGGAAGCCAAGCATTTGGCCGAGACCTATGGCCATATCCGAATATCCCGAAAAGTCAAAGTAGATCTGGAAAGTAAACATGATGGCCGTAAGCCAATAAACTGCACATGAGGCATCGCCACCCGAGTATGTTTTCAGACTATCAAAAGCCTCTCCTGCCTGGTTTGCGAGTATGACTTTTTTACCGAGACCAATAAGGAACCTTTGAAGTCCTGCACTTGCCTGGGCAAAACTGTGCTGCCTGTTATCAACCTCTGCCGCTACATCCGCATATCTTACGATAGGCCCCGCGATAAGCTGAGGAAACAGTGCAACATACATTCCAAAGGAGATCACATTATGCTGGATATCCACCTTGCCCCTATATACATCGATGGTATAGGAAAGGGTCTGGAAGGTATAAAAGGAAATACCTATAGGCAGCGCAAGGTTCGGTGCCTGTATCCCCATATTAAAAGCCGAGTTGATATTGTCGATCAAAAAATCCGTATACTTAAAAAAGCAAAGTATCCCAAGATTTACAACAAGAGACATCACAAGAACCGCCCGCGACGCAGTGTTATGCTTACCCTGCCTGTCGAAACGTTCTATGAGCCTTCCGTTGGTATAATCAAATACCGTCGAAAAAAGCATGATAAGGATATATACCGGTTCACCCCAACCATAGAAAAAAAGGCTGGCAAGAAACAGCCAGCCATTTTTTAATCTTGCGGGTAGTATATAGTACAGTATCAGAACGATCGGCAGGAAATATGCCAGAAAATAGATACTGGAAAAAACCATCCTACTCCTCCTCGAATGCCTTCTGTACCAGACCGTTCTGAGGTCCTATGGCAAGAAGTACCATATCATCTTTGCGTGCAAGGACGTATGCCGAAACCTGCTCCACCTGCTCAGGTGAATACTCAGCCATGGCACCCTGTCTGTCCTTAACGTGATCCTTGAGCTTCGACATAAGTGTTGCCACATCGGACTTATCAGCCACACGGATAAGCGCTATCTCCGGCGCACTACCGTCTGCAGCATAAGTATAATGATACTCAGCGATCCTCTCATAATCCATATCACAAAGGACTGTGAAATTAATGTCCGCATCAGCATCTGAACTGCTGATAGTCTTCATCTCCGGAAGCTGTGTGTCAGCGGCAACTACCTTTTCAAAGAGCGCTCCCACATCAACCGAGCTTGTAGTTTCTTTTTCACCGCAGGCGGATAATCCGAACACAACCGCAAGGGCAAGTGCGCCTGCTATTATCTTTTTGATCTTAAGTCCCATTTCGTACCTCCACTATCCGGGGATCACATCTTATCCCCTAAACTCTCTTCGCCGCCCATAGAATTAGACGAATTGTAGTCCTCGAGACTTGTTCCAAATGCGTTGTTGACCATGTCTGTTACCTTCTGACTGATCTCTGCCGGAACATTAGTCTGCTGCTCCTCACCCATCTGGCTGTAATCAGTGATATAGATTGCAAGGATATAACCGAGATCTCCGCCGTCAACCCATGCAGCGCTCAAACTTAAGTTGTCCATTCCGAGAGTTGAGAGCGCCATCTGGACCTGCGAAATAAGGATATCGGCTGCTGCCATATCATCCTCAGTCAGTTTCTTCTCAAAGCTGTAAAACAGAGGATACTTCTTCTTGTCAATGGCCTTCTTGATCTTCTTGGGAATAGCGTAAATGTCTTTGATCTGCTTATTACGCTGTACTGCGATAGAATACTTTGTTCCTACAGCTGCAGGAAGAGATGCTTTGCTCCAGTCATGACTTGTCTGGAATGCTGCATCTGTCATATTAAAGTTAGCGTACTGACCGGAGCCTGCATCGGAATAAACGTCTACGTGATACCACTCACCATCATCAAGCTTAACAAGATCCCATGAATGATAATCATTGTGTACGATATGGCACTCCATTCCGAACATCTGCATGAACATACGGAAAGTTGTTGCATAACCTACGCAAACTGCCCTGTGAGATCTGAGCACTCCCTGAGGTGTGAAGTCATTGCCGGTTGCTGTAGGCATAGAGATCGTTGTTGACTGTCCGTGATTGATGTTCTTGCAAAGCCACTCATAGATAGCAAGCTCCTTATCAAAGTTGGACATATCAGGCTTGATCACCTCTGCGATAACATCCTTAGCGATCTTAAGTGTCTCCTTGTCATCATCGGAAAGGCCGCTCTCATCACCGGAAATATAAGCATCGGAGATCTGCGTAGTGCTTCTGATCTCATACTCATCCATGACCTTGTAGCCATCCTCCTGATAATCGGTAAGCTGCTCCTCTTCCTTGGCCTGACGTTCAAGCTGATCATCTATAAACTTTGCTACCTTTTTATTAGCCTTTTTCTCTGCCCTGTAGGACACGATCCCGAATCCAAGAGATCCGCCTGCTACAAGAATGCAGATAATAAGCAAAATAACTAAATGTACTGTTCTTCTCTTTTCCATGGTATAACTCCTTGTCTAAAATTACTTGGGATAAATCCCTCACAAGCAGTTCAACATTGTATCACAATATTTTCAAAAGAAAAGGCTTTTTCTATTAAGATTTGATTAAGATTTTGTAACAAACATAGGGAACCCCTAAAAAGGGTTCCCCATGATCATTAAAGGCATTCTTTGATTTTGATCACAACATCCATGTACTGCTTTTCTTCAGGTTCTACATTATTAAATAAGTAGTCGCAAAGAGTATACATGGAGCGATACCCCTGCTCATTGCAGTTCTGACACACAGAAGCATCAATGGTACCATTTTCCATATATGCTCTGTTGGCAGGAAGATCGTCAAAGGTAATGACATTGAAATTTTTACGTACTGTCATCTGGTAGATACCCTTGCATCCACCGTAAACACCACCTGCCGCGAAGAAGAAGGTATCTGCATTGGGATAAAGCTGAGCCAGCTTTTGAACCTGCTCATAGGCCTTGTAATTATCATCAAGGCACTCACTGATCTCCTCGATCACCACATCCTTTTCACCCTTGGTCACGGTATCCACAAAACCTTTGACCCTGTCTTTATGGCCGGAAATGGAATTGCTTCCGGTAATGATAATGATCTCTGCGGGCTTGTTGGAAAGAAGCTTGAGCATACCACCGGCCACCTGACCGCTCTTGTATGCATCTACACCTACATAAGAAAGGACACCCGCACCATCTATCTCTGAATTGACTGTGACTACAGATATCTTTTTCTTTTTAAGATCAAGAAGCTTTTCCCTCACAGCCTGAGTGTCAAAAGGCGTGAGTATGATACCGCAAACTCCCTTTTTCACCAGCTCATCAATAGCTTCCAGCTGCTCATTTTCGTGATAGGATATTCCTCTTATCTCCAAAGTGATATCTCTGTCCGGAAAAACGTCCTTCGCATCTTTTACTCCCGACACCAGTTCATCAAAGTACTCCTGCTCGGCATTAAAGATGATGACGCCTATCTTAACATCATTTTTCGACGTACTTTTCGTCGTGCTTTTTGTTGATGCCATAATAACCTCCGCTAAATCCCCGCAATATCTTCCTGTGTAAGCGGGATATAGCCCTTACCCACAAGGAAAGCCTCTGCAGCCTTGGTATCAGCCACACGGAATATCATATACGCCTGTCCGGTATGCTTGCCTGAAAGTGAAGCATACATATACTCGATATTGACTCCTGCCTGAGTAAATCCATCAACGATCTTGCCCAATCCCCCCGGCTCGTCCGTAATCTCAAAGGCCAGCACCGAAGTAAGGGAGCAGATAAAATCCGCCTCCTTAAGAGAATTCATGGCCTCATAAACATCGGCAACGATCATTCGAACGATACCGAAATCCCTGGTCTCTGCAAGAGACATGGCTCTGACATCAATCTTTGCCTCTGCCAAAACCTTGGTCATTTCCGAAAGCGTACCCGGCTTGTTTTCAAGAAAAACCGAAATCTGATTAACGCTCATTTTTGTCCCCCCCTTCAGATCTTTCTCTTATCTATTACCCTGACTGCCTTGCCCTCGCTGCGCGCGATGCTCTTGGGCGCAACCAGAGAAACTTTTGCCTTGATACCCAGCATGGCCTTGAGGCCATCTGTAAGTTCTTTTTGTCTGTCCTCGATCTCACCCAGATTATCCGTGAACATCTCGGGAGTCATCTCAACCTGGACCTCAAATGTATCTGTATTATTAACCCTGTCAACAACAATAAGATAGTTAGCCGCATAACCGTGATTGAGAAGCACCGTCTCGATCTGGCTGGGGAATACATTAACACCTCTGATGATGAGCATGTCGTCTGTCCTGCCCTTGGGCTTTTGCATACGAACATGGGTCCTGCCGCATGAGCACTTTTCCCTTGTCAGACTGCAGATATCGCGAGTCCGATATCGGATCATCGGAAAAGCTTTTTTATCAATAGCCGTAAATACAAGTTCTCCCTCACTTCCCTCGGGAAGGACCTCCAGTGTATCAGGATCGATGATCTCTGCAATAAAATGATCCTCATTGATATGCATACCCTGTTGTGCGCTGCACTCAAAGGATACTCCGGGACCGGAAAGCTCTGTCAGGCCATAGATATCATAAGCTTTGATACCAAGAGTCTTTTCAATATCCGCCCTCATCTCCTGAGACCAGGCCTCTGCTCCGAATATTCCGGACTTAAGAGGAATATCATTCGGGCCATAGCCCAGCTCCTTCATCCTCTCTCCAAGATAAGCCGCATAACTGGGTGTACAGCAAAGGATGGTAGCCTTAAGATCCATGATGAACATGATCTGCCTGTCTGTATTACCGGAACTGATGGGAACCGTAAGGCATCCTGCCTTGTGAGAACCTCCGTGAAGTCCCGCACCACCTGTGAAAAGTCCGTAGCCGTAAGCAACGTGGCAAACATCCTCCTCGGTACCGCCTGCCGCACAGATAGCTCTGGCACAGCACTCCTCCCACAGATCGATATCTCCCTGGGTATAAAAAGCTACAACTCTCTTACCTGTTGTACCGGATGTAGAATGGATCCTGACACAGTCCTTGAGAGGCACTCCCAGAAGTCCGTAAGGATAAGCCTCCCTAAGATCTGCCTTTGAAAGAAAAGGAAGCTTGTGAAGATCATCAACGGAATTGATATCTTCCGGCTTTACTCCGGCCTCCTCCATTTTTTTACGATAGTACGGTACATTGTCCCAAACGTGTTTTACCTGATCTCTAAGTTTCTCATCCTGGATCTTTCTGATCTGCTCAGGTGAGGCGCATTCGATCTCCTCCTGATAGTAATGTTCCATCTTTTACTCCTTTTCTTTACAACGTCATCTCTCAAAAGCATCTACGGGGCAAAGGCTGGCACAAACATCACAGCCAACACATAATGTATCATCTACCCTGGCTTTGCCGTCCTTGATAGATATCGCAGGACAACCTATCTTCATACAACTCTTGCAGCCCACACACTTGTCTGTATTAACGTGAAGAGGTGTATTATGCTTTACATTTTTAAGAAGTGCACAAGGACGTCTGGAAATGACCACTGAGGGATTCTTTCTAGAAAGGGCATCGCCTATGGTCTTCTCGCAATCCTTGAGGTCATAGGGATCACACACCGTAACATCATCAATTCCCATGGCCTTGCAAAGAGCCTCAAGATCAACCCGTCCTGCCGGCTCTCCCTTGATGTTGAAACCGGTGGTTGGATTGTGCTGATGTCCCGTCATACCTGTGATGGAATTATCAAGGATGATGACTGTGGAATCGGACTGGTTATAAGCTACATTGGCAAGTCCGGTCATTCCGGAATGCATAAAGGTGGAATCACCGATAACAGCAACGTTTTTACCTGCGCACTCGGGATGTACCTTATTAAATCCGTGAGTCGCACCGATGGAAGCTCCCATGCAAAGGGTCATCTCAATGGCACCCAGAGGCTGTACAGCTCCAAGAGTATAGCAGCCTATATCTCCAAGCACAGTGCAACCCAGCTTTTTAAGTGTATAGAAAAGTCCTCTGTGAGGGCATCCCGCACACATAACCGGAGGTCTCATGGGGATCTCATCGGAAAGCCTGCTGCCGGCAGGAGTATCCTTTCCAAAGGCATGTGCAACGATACTCTGCGAAAACTCATCAATAAGAGGAAGCTTATCCTTGCCGGTTACTTCTATTCCCATTGATCTAACATGCTCCTCGATCACGGGATCAAGTTCCTCGACCACATACAGGGAATCAACCTGTGACGCAAAGTCCGATATCAGACTATCCGGAAGAGGATTGACCATTCCGATCTTGAGGACGCTGACCTTATCACCAAACACTTCTCTTACATACTGATATGAAGTGGAGTCCGTAATGATACCAAAACTCTTGTCTCCCATCTCCATACGGTTCATGAAGGTTTTCTCGGAATACTCCCTGAGCTTTGCCGTCCTTTCCTCTACGATGGGATGACGTCTCTTTGCATTGCCTGGCATCATTACATACTTGCCGATGTCCTTGGAATACTCCTTTTCATGTTCAACGCGATCACCTGACTCTACCAGTGACTGGCTGTGAGCAACGCGTGTACACATCTTGACGATAACCGGTGTATCAAACTCTTCTGAGATATCAAAAGCCGTCTTTACAAACTCCAGAGTCTCTGAGGAGTCGGAGGGCTCAAGCATGGGCACTTTGGCTGCGATGGCATAGTGCCTTGAATCCTGCTCATTCTGGGATGAATGCATTCCCGCGTCATCCGCAACACAGATGACCATTCCTCCGTTAACACCTGTATATGACATTGTAAAAAGAGGATCTGCTGCTACATTAAGGCCTACGTGTTTCTGTCCGCAAAAGGCTCTGCGTCCTGCAAGTGATGCACCAAAGGCACTTTCCATTGCTACCTTTTCATTGGGTGCCCACTCACATATGATCTCATCATATTTTGCGGCCTCCTCGGTTATCTCTGTGGAGGGTGTACCCGGATAACTGGATACAAACTTGACACCCGCCTCATAGAGTCCCCGGGCAAAGGCCTTGTTACCTAGCATTAATTCTTTCATGTTCTCTCTCCTCGTTTTTTATTTCGTCGCGAAAAACTCACTGAGTTTTTCAAGAAGCTGCTCTCTGCCAATTGACTTGAGCAGGTAATTCTGCGGTTTTAATGAAACCACCTTCATAACCGATTCCTTGTCGCTTTTTCCCGTCAGGAAAAATACGGGAATACTTGCCAGATCGATATCACTGCGAAGCATCTCCAGTACCTGCGGGCCGGATACAACCGGCATCTCATAATCCAAAAGGATAAGATCAGCTTTGTTATTGCCAAGCCACTTCAGTGCCTGAGCACCTGAGTTGGCCATGGCCACTTTATAATCATTTTTCAGCCAGCCTCTGATCATTCCCAAAAATGTTGGATCATCATCAATGACCAGGATAGACTTTTTAGCACTCTCAAATCCCTGTATCGTAATCTCCCTGTTGATAACGGAAATATACTTTTCCACCTCAAGGGGTCTTAAAAAGGTCTCAAGAATAAGATCGGGCGCAATATACTTTTTAGTCTCATCCGCATCATTCTTTTCGCCTATGAGAATAAGTCTCTTGCCGGTCTCGGAGAGCTTATCATTCATAAAATGCATGACATCGGCTTTTACTTTTTCAGCATTGTCCAGATAGTAGGTTATGATATCAGCATTATCTATACCCTTGGTAATGGCATTGATCTTGGCCTCAGCAAAATAAGGTTCATAACCGGCTTCTGTGATCTTTTTCATCAATGCACGGATGAGGAATGATTCCTTTTCTCCGATAAGCATTATCTTTTGGGTCGCTAACATTATGAAACACCCTCCTTAGCAAGTTTTTCAAAACCATCCCAGTCCAGCTGTCTGAGCATGGTGTCAAGTTTCGAAAATCTCTCCCTGTCCTCCTCGGGTAGGTCAAAACCCCTTATCTCCGCAATGATCATCTCTGCGGAATCGTAGTCCATAACCCCGGCCACTTCAGTAAGTGCCTGATAGGCCTCCTTTATCGTTTCTGTATCGGCCGGTTCCCTTTTTCCGGCTGACTCATCCAAAAACGCCAGCTGATCTCTCAGTGACCTATACATCTCCAGGAGTCTGGCGGTGTTTTCACCGATAAACTCCATGTCTGATGAATTGCCTGCATCCTCCAGCTTTTCAGCCAGAAAAGAAAGTTCGGAAAGTCCCATGATCCGGGCTGAACTTTTCAGTGCATGAACCCTGACGGTATATAAAGCAATGTCACCATCGGAATATGCCTTTTCAATCTCATGGGCCTTGATCTCCAAGGTCTGATAAAAAGTCTTGGCCGTATCCAAAAGATCTCCTGCAGATCCAGTATACCTGAGAGCATCGTCGATATTCAGTCCCTCAACCTGTCTAAATTGTTCAAGTACGGAATCGGACACATCATCACTTTGCTCACGGTCGCCACAAAATGCATCCCCGGGTCCGATCAGTTCCTCCGGGATAACTGACATAACAGTTTCTTCAAGAACTCTTCCGTCAACAGGTTTCGGAATAAATCCATTAAACCCTTCTGACTTGTAATAGTCAAGTCCGCTTGTGGCAGAATTTGCAGTAAATGCCAATACGGGAAGCGTAATTCCCTTATCTCTTATCCTGTGAACAGTCTCTATCCCATCCATCCCGGGCATCATATGATCGAGAAGTACAACATCATACTCGCCTTTATCAAGCTTTTCAAGGCACTCCTCGCCGCTCATGGCCGTTTCGATCCGAACATGGGTAGCCTTAAGAAGATTGGTAACTACCTTAAGATTCATATCGGAATCATCTACGCAAAGGATCCTGGCATCAGGTGCCGTAAATAGCGGGATATAGATATCGCCGATATCTTCGGATTTAGTTTCTTCTACAAACTCTCCTATGGGCTCCGGATCAACTATCTGCTGCCTTAATGTAAAGAAGAATGTGGAGCCCTGTCCGTAAGTACTTTCACAACGAAGCTCATCTCCCATCAGTTCCACAAACTGCCTTGATATATCCAGTCCCAGTCCGGTACCCTGGATCTTGCTGTTACGTTCCTCCTCAAGTCTTTGGAAGGCCGAGAACAGCTTATCCATATCCTCGGGCTTTATACCGATTCCTGTATCGGACACGCTGTAATGGATCACTGCCTCCTCATCCCTTTTCTCCTGTAGTCTCATGGAAAAAGTGAATGAACCCTCCTTGGTGTACTTGACTGCATTGGTGAGCAGATTGAGGATGACCTGTTTTATCTTGCCGTCATCTCCGTGGAGCGATGTGGGGATCTCGGGATCTATATCGAGTATAAACTCAAGCCCCTTTTCCGCAGATCTGACTCTGATCATTATGCAGATTGCCCTGAGCCACTCCGGAACATTGTAGTCCGTTTCCACAAGATTCATCTTGCCGGATTCTATCTTGGACAGATCCAGGATATCATTAACAAGTCCGAGTAGGGACTCGGAAGCCCTTTTGATAGATGTAGCATAGGAGGCAACCGCATCTGCAAATGCTTTCTGGGGCTGTGATCTGTCCTCACGCAGGATCATCTCATCCATACCCATAATAGTATTGATGGGAGTCCGGATCTCATGAGACATATTTGCAAGGAACCTGGATTTTGCGCTGTTGGCTCTCTCTGCCTCGTCCTTAGCTGCACGGATCTGCTCATACTGCGAACGGATAATTGTGGTACGAATGATCTGGTAAACGATGAACGCTACCGCCGCCGCACCTAAAAGAAGGAGCAATATCCTAAACCAAAGAAGTTCCATGAGGCGAGGCTTTTTATAAATAGTGAAGGTCTCGTCCCTAAGTAATTCTCCCGCTATGGGATCCAGGATCGAAACATGGAAGGTGTAGGAGCCATAGGGCAGATTGGTATATACCAAAGGCGTCATTCCATTTTGGAATACGACTATACCCTCATCTTTCATGCCATCCAGATACATATGTATCACGGGATTGGAAAGCTTGTAGTTCAAAACCGCAGGTGTGATCTGGATACGTCCCTCACCGGCGGGTATCACATATCTTCCCTGCTCATCAAGTATGACATGCTCATCATCATATGTAAGAGAATTCATCCTGATGTAGTAATCAACATCATTCTGTTTTGCGGAATCGGTATCGATCCTTCTGACACCGTCTGTACAGCAAAGATAAAGAACTCCGTCTTCACCGGTGCAGTTCCATGAATTGGCTGTGAGCGAAGTGGTAAAACCGCAGGAATAATCAAAAAGCGTATAGGAATAATCCTCTGTATCCTCAATCAGATCTGATAACCAGGCTACAAAGATACCTGCACTGGAAAAGATCCATGCCTCGCCGCTGTCAGTTACGTACATGTCATAGTTGTTGGTATAGGGGAAATTTTCCAGCCTTTTTACAGTATTGCCATCATCATAGTAAAGGGCATTACTTGTAACATATATATATCCACTGTCAATGGGGATGATCCGAAGGACCACCAGAGTCTCAAGGCCCTCTGCCTCTGCAACTCTGGAAAGGAACTTTCCGTCTTTGACCTTGTAAACGCCGTCCCCGTCAGAACCCGCTATCAGTATCCCGTCGCTGTCAGATGCCATGGTCAGGATCTGGGGTGCTTTCATTCCATCGGCTTCACCATTGGTTCCTATAACCTTACCGTCGCGAATGTAGTTAAGCCCCATATTGCTTGCCGCAACTATGGTTCCGTCCTGCAGTTCCATGCAAAGTCTGAACCTGCCTCCCAGAGTACCTGCGGAAGATTCATTGTACGAAATCGTACTTCCATCCGGTAAGATCTCCACAAGGCCGTCAACGCCATAGGTGCTTACCCACATATTGCCTTTTGAATCCTCAATGATATTACGTATCCTAACGTCCTTGAACTGCTTTTCGAAATCATAATGTACCTGAGAAAAATCAGTAGTATCAATAATCGTAAGGCCATCATCCTTGCCGACAAAAAGCTCACTGCCTCTCATACAGCATGAATTAACAACGCTGCTTTTAACACCGCTTTTTACAAAAACATCCATAAATGGATTTCTGGAATATTTGATGATACCCTGCTTATTTGAAACAAACCAGATATTGCCCTGGTAATCTCTGATAACTCCGGAAACCGAACTACGGAAATTATTCTGCATAAGATATGTGACGCGACGAGATGTTTTATGATAAAAACCCATGCCGTTTTCACCGCAGAAGAAGTATCCCCCAAGATCATCGTCATAGAGGATATCATTAAGATATGATGTACGCGAAATATCCACTCGCTCCCCTAATGCAACCACACCATCTTTGTAGGTGACCTTCTGGGCCACGGACCCGGATGTCCCGGCAAGAATATCGCTCCCGCTGTCCCTTGAAACAGAAGTATAATAAATACCGTCCTCGGGGAACTCCTCCTCAAAGACAAGCTTTTCACCATCAATAAAAAACAAAATACCACTGTTGGTAACTCCGCCAATGCGATCTTCATCAACATAGCAAAGAGATCTCACTCCGATGATGGACTCCATGTCCGAAAACGTACATACCTTTCCATCCTTATGCAAAACTGACAGTTCTGCCGTTGTGCCTATATAAAGGTCCCCCTCTTTTGTCTCACAGATAGATCTTATGGAATTGGCCGAAAGTCCATCTGCTGTGGTGATAACCCTCACATCACCGGTCGCAGGATCATATCCGAATATTCCGCTGTCATTGGTACCTATCCAAAGTATTCCCGCCGTGTCAACAAACAAAGTCATGACGTTGCAAATGCGTTTATCAACATAGCTGCGCTCAAATCGATATCCGTCATATCTGTACAGGCCGGAGTAGGTTCCTACCCAAATGTAACCATCAGGCGTCTGAGCAACGGCATTGATCTCAGCGGATACAAGGCCGTCGTAAGAATCATAGTTGACTGCTTCGTATTCAGCGAGGAAATCCACCTCATTGTTAGGAGCGGCGTAAACGCTATTGATAGGCGCAGAAAAAAGAGCTGTTCCTGAGGATATTGTGGACAGCGTTAAGATAATTGCTGATAAAGTTGACAGGAATCTGTTTTTTTTCATAGGATCTTACGCTCCCGCGATACGATTATATCAATTATTTGTAATTCAAACAATCAGCATTGCGTCGCCGAAACTGAAAAAGCGGTAGCGCTCACGGACAGCCTCCTCGTAAGCAGCAAGCACATTCTCTCTGCCTGCAAAAGCGCTGACCAGCATGATAAGGGTACTTTCCGGCAGATGGAAGTTGGTTATAAGTCCGTCAATGGCACGGAAGTGATAACCGGGATATATGAAAATATCCGTCTCTCCGCTGCCCGGATGTACGATACCGGACTCATCCGTCACTGACTCCAAAGTCCTGGTGGATGTGGTCCCCACGGAAATGATCCGACCGCCCTCCTGTCTTGTCCTGTTGATAAGGTCTGCCGTCTCCTGCGTAACCTCGTAATGCTCGGTATGCATGATGTGATTCCGAAGGTCATCCTCCTTAACCGGCCGGAAGGTTCCCAGTCCCACATGAAGCGTCACCTCTGCGCGACGTATACCCTTGCTTTCCAAGTCCGAAAGAAGACTATCCGTAAAATGAAGCCCTGCTGTAGGTGCTGCTGCCGAACCGTCAAACTTTGCATATACCGTCTGGTATCTTTCCCTGTCGGAAAGTTTGTGAGTAATGTAAGGCGGCAGTGGCATTTCTCCCAGTCTGTCCAGGATCTCCTCAAATATCCCCTCAAACTCAAAATCTATATGCCTGTTGCCATCCGGGAGCACGCTGCTTATCTGTCCCTCGAGAAGGCCATCTCCGAAGGATACTCTTGCACCCTCACGAAGCCTTTTTCCGGGACGTACTATACACTCCCATCTCACATCCGAAAGGCGCTTGAGAAGAAGGATCTCACACGCTCCGCCTCCCGGTTCTCTTTTTCCTATGAGTCTCGCCGGGATAACTCTGGTATTGTTGATCACCAGACAGTCTCCCTCCCGCAGATACTCACCTATCTCATAAAAATGTCTGTGTTTTGTCTCTCCTGTATTACGATCCAGGACCATAAGTCTGGAAGCGGACCTCTCTTCAAGGGGGTCCTGTGCTATCAGTTCCTGTGGAAGATCATAAAAATAGGAGGAACGCCGCAGCAGATCCACGCTATCCATTGCTCATTCCTCCCTTCATAATTATGCTCTAAGCTTGATACCCTTGGTATCAAGCGCTTTAAGAATGCGATCCATTGCCGCATTAACATCTTCATCTGCAAGATTCTTGTCAGATGCCCTGAATACAAGGGAGTATGCCATGGATTTGAATCCTTCCATGATCTGTGATCCCTCATAAATATCGAAAAGCTGGAAGCTCTCAAGGTATGCTCCGCCCTTGTCCCTGAATACGCCTTCGATCTCACCGGCCAGGATATCCCTGGGAACAACCATACTGATATCGCGGGTTGATGCCGGATAATTGGAAATACCCTTGTATTTGATGGCATGATCCTTGCCGAACTCCAGAACAAACGGCATATCAATAACCGCAACAACTACGCGGGCCTTGATGCTGTAGTTGGAAAGAACCATGGGATGGACTTCACCCATGTATCCGATAACTTCGCCCTTGTAGATGATATCTGCCCTGCGACCCGGATGAAGATAGGGTCTGTCATGCTTTTTCATCTTAGGCTCATAGGTGATGACATCTGCATCAAGTCCGATACCAGACTTGTTAAGGAACTCTTCTACAACACCCTTCATCCCAAAGAAATCTGCGCCATCTCCGTACATGCCCAGTGTGAACTGCATCCTCTCATCCGGACGCTCGGTAAGGGGAAGTGACTTGGGTATATAGATGTTAGCCAGCTCGTAAAGTCTTACATCCTTATTTCTACGGTTGAAGTTTGTAGAAAGTGATGTCAGCATGCCGTTAAGAGGCAGTGTTCTCATAATGGAGAAGTCCTCTCCCAGAGGATTGGAGATCTCAATAGTCTTTCTCTCAAAAGCATCATCTGACTTGATAAGAAGCTTGTCAAATACCTTGGGACTCTCAAAAGAATATGTCATGATCTGTGAGAATCCACTAAACTCGGCAACATCCCTTGCAAGTGCCTCCAATTTAAGCTTGGGAGAAAGACCGCCCATAAGAGCCTCTCCCTTGGGAAGAGTTGTGGGGATCTTGTCATATCCAAAGAATCTGGCAACCTCCTCAGCAATATCCGCATAAGAAAGAAGGTCCTGTCTGAAGGTAGGGATGGTAAGCTCATTACTAGCCTTGTCGTACTCGATCTCCAAAGGACCGAAGTAGCTGAGCATGGTATCAGCATCAAGGTCGGTACCAAGGATCTTGTTGTATTTTTCAGGCTCAAAAGGAAGTTTGATGGGATCCTTATGAACGGGATATACATCACATACACCGCCAACAACCTCACCTGCACCAAGTTTCTCAACAAGTGCGCAGGCTCTGTTCATAGCGTCGATGGCATTGTTAGGATCAAGGCCCTTTTCGAAGATAGCTGAAGCATCTGTACGAAGTCCGATCTTTTTGGAAGAGATACGGATGTTGGCGCCGTCAAAGCAGGCTGCCTCAAAAAGCATGGTGCTGACATCATCAGTGATCATGGAGTTCTCACCGCCCATGATGCCGGCAATACCAACGGGGCGCTTGCCGTCGCAGATCATAAGGACATCCTCGTCCAGTTTTCTCTCCTGTCCGTCCAGGGTTACAAAGGTATCCCCTGCAGAAGCACGCTTAACGATTATCTTGTTATCCTCGATAGTGGAAAGATCGTATGCATGCATGGGCTGGCCATACTCAACCATAACATAGTTGGTGATATCAACGATGTTGTTGATAGGGCGGATACCATGGGCACGAAGTCTCTCCTGCATCCACTTGGGTGAAGGCTCGATATGGATATTTTTAACAACTCGTCCGGTATATCTGGAGCAAAGGTCCGTATCAAGGATCTCCACTGAGATCATGGAATTAACATCCTCGGAATTACCTGTCTCGGGAACCTCCGGAGGAGTAAACTTCTTGCCGAATGTAGCTGCAGCCTCTCTTGCGATACCCAGAACGCCGAAGCAATCCACACGGTTTGATGTGATCTCATACTCAACGATCACATCGTCAAGTCCGAGATAGGACACAGCATTATCTCCCACGGGAGCATCCTCGGGAAGGATATAAAGTCCATCCTCCGGTGCGTCGGGGAAAAGGTCATTATTGGAGCCCAGTTCCTCTATGGAGCACATCATACCGAAGCTCTCAACTCCTCTGAGCTTACCCTTTTTGATCTTGATACCACCCGGTGTCCTGGAACCATCATGTCCTCCGGCTACCTTACCGCCGTCAAGAACAACCGGAACCTTGCAGCCCTCTGTAACATTGGGAGCACCGGTAACGATCTGAACACTCTCGCCATCGGCAGCTATCTGCACCTGACAGATCACAAGCTTATCTGCATCCGGATGGGGTTCTATACTTTTAACCTGACCTATTACTATACGATCAAGATCCTCGTCCATTTTTTCAAAAAACTCAACCTTGGAGCCGGACATGATCATGGCATCCGAATACTCCTCCGGGGTACAATCAAGTCCCGGAACAAGGTCTTTTATCCATTTAAGTGATGTTTTCATTATTAACTCCTAACTATATTTAAGATCCCTCGCTATGCTTGGGATGACTACATGCGACTTACTTTAGAACTGTTCCAGGAACCTGACATCGTTCTCGTAAAGAAGTCTCATGTCGTCGATCTCGTACTTGAGCAGCGCAATACGCTCGAGGCCCACACCAAAGGCAAATCCCTGGTATTCATTGGGATCGATACCGCTCATCTCGAGAACATGGGGATGAACCTGACCGCAACCGAGGATCTCGATCCAACCCTCGCCCTTGCAGAAACGGCAACCCTTGCCGTGGCACTTAAAGCAGGATACATCCATCTCAGCAGAAGGCTCCGTAAAGGGGAAGTGATGGGGTCTGAACTTGACCTTGACATCATCTCCGAACATCCTGCGAGCGAACTCAGCAAGAGTTCCCTTAAGGTCTGCAAATGTAATATCCTTATCGATGGCCATACCCTCAACCTGATGGAAAGAAGGTGAATGTGTGGCATCAACCTCATCCGATCTGAAAACTCTGCCGGGTGCGATCATACGGATGGGCATGCGGCCCTCTTCCATACGATGTACCTGACATGAGGATGTCTGTGTACGAAGCAGGATATCCTTGGTAATGTAGAAAGTATCCTGCTCATCCTTAGCCGGATGATTGGCAGGAATATTGAGCGCTTCAAAGTTGTAATAGTCAAACTCGACCTCAGGTCCCTCAGCAACCTCATAACCCATGCCCACGAAGATATCCTCTATCTCCTCAAGGGCGATGGTGTTGGGATGTCTGTGACCTGCAGAAAGCTTTTTGCCCGGAAGAGTAACATCGATCTTTTCAACCGACAGTCTTGCCTCCATCTCGGCTGCCTCCATGGCTGCCTTGGCTTCTCCCAGCTTTGCCTCAACAACTGCTCTTACATCATTGACCATCTGTCCGAAAGCCGGACGCTCCTCGGGAGTCAGATCCTTCATGGATTTAAGAAGTGCTGTAAGCTCTCCCTTTTTTCCGAGCATCGCAACCCTGATCTCATTAAGGGCATCCGCCCCCTGAGCCTTTTCGATCTGGCTGATAGCCTTTTCCTGGATTTCCTGTAACTTAGTTTTCATTTATACTCCTTCTTTCTATTAATATCTTCCATTCCAATCTATGATATCGGACTTCTTGTCGATGGTCTTGCAAACGATCTGTGTCTGCCCCGGATCCACCTTGTCCTTTTCTATGATCAGTTCCTCGACCCGATCGCAGGTTATGCTGCCGCTACCCGGATTAAAGATGCTGCTGATGCTGCCGTTGATATCCGCCTTGATCCCTTTTGAGTATTCAAAGGCCAATGTAGTGTGAGGCAGGTTGCATCTCTCCAGCACCAGATCCTCCACATAGCAAAGCCCCTGAAGGCTCTCGATGGTACAACCTATGAGCCTGACATTCTTGGAATTCCATGCTATGTACTCGCCACAGATGTAGCTGTCAAATATAGTGACATCCTCGCAGTTCCAAAAGGCGTCCTTGGAAAGCAGGCGGCTGTCCCTGACAACCACGTTGCGGCATCCGTCAAACGAATAATTACCGTCCAAAGTCAAATTTCGGACTTCTATATTATTGCAACCCATGGCGAAATAATCGCCTTTGGCATTAACATCCTTGAGAAAGACATCGCTGCAATACCACAGTGTTTCCTTTGCATCGGTAAACAGCGTATTCTCGATGGTCACTTCATGACATCTGCGAAAATTCTTGGGACCTATTATCACATGATCGCTCATAGTGACGTTGTCGGAGTACCAGATCCCCGCTCTGGCATTTTGGAAAAAGGTGCCGCCCTTCATGGTTATATCCTTTGAGTACCACAGAGGATATTTGTAAGAGAAATTACAAACTTCGGTGGTTATCCCCCTGCTCTGCTTGAGCGGTGATTCACCTTTTTCAAAGTTGCAACCGAAAAGACGTGCATCACTAAGTCCGAAAAGGGACCTCTCATCCGTAAATACCTGATCTTTGAATTCGTTCATTTAACTAGACTCCTTATTAGGTCAACGTTCATTCCTTCTACCGTGGGAAGGCCATACTAATACCCGGAGAGCCGGGCCTGTGATTTTGACTCCTAGCGATCGGCTAGGTGGGTTACCGCAAGTCACGTTCTGCCTTCCGCCGGGAAGTTCCTCTCCATACCCTATAGATATGGATAACATCGGCCTGGCATCCCGTGATCTATGTAGGGATCCCGTTCAAAGTAAATGTAGGTTCAAAAACGACAGGTTGAATCGCACCCCCCAGGTTACAAATACGATCAATCCACATTGATTTTTGTAATTATACCCCAAGAATACAAAAAATCCTATAGCAAAAATCACTTTTTTATGGTATACATATAAAGTACGTTTTTAGGCATTGACCTAAATTAATTTTTTTCAAGAAAAGAGGTAAAAGTATGGCAAACATTGATCTTTCAAAGTATGGCATTACCGGTACGACCGAGATCGTACACAATCCTTCTTATGACTTCCTTTTCGAGGAGGAGAAGAAGTCTGATCTTGAGGGATATGAGAAGGGCGTTGAGACAGAGCTTGGTGCTATCAACGTTATGACCGGAATCTACACCGGACGTTCTCCCAAGGATAAGTACATCGTTATGGATGAGAACTCCAAGGACACTGTTTGGTGGAACACTCCCGAGTATCCCAACGACAACCATGAGATGAGCGGTGAGGTTTGGAATACCGTTAAGGAGATCGCTAAGAAGGAGCTTTGCGACAAGCGCCTTTTTGTAGTAGATGCTTTCTGCGGTGCTAACAAGGACAGCCGCATGGCAGTTCGTTTCATCGTTGAGGTTGCATGGCAG